>ULQE01053272.1_pt1 | contig 17539 bp, 19 predicted proteins | sample 1954171 | NCBI WGS metagenome assembly ULQE01 (sample SAMEA4835647, study PRJEB28245) | human gut metagenome | biome: gut microbiome; material: fecal sample | place: Denmark | collected 2008
CTGAAATTTACGTCAAAAAGTGCAAAACAAAAATCCCGGAAACCCTTATCAATCCAGGTTTCCGGGAACTGGTGGGATTAGTAGGGCTCGAACCTATGACCTCCACGATGTCAAGGTCAAAGATAGTGCATAAGAATACACTAACTACACATAATAAATGGTTTGAAGAACGGTAGTATAAGACATCAAGAAAACAAAAAATGGGGCTACCATGGATTACACTTTCCATGATAGCCCCTAAATTTTTAGGCACCCATTAGATGCCAAGATCCTGATTCAGCTGTTCAGCTTCACCGTCTGTCAGCTTGTCTTCCTTGTCACTCTCGTGCGGCATCAGCATACACACGATGGCAATTACGCCGTCGATGACCTGCTCGATCTGCGGTGTCACTTCGATACCAGCCGCTGCCAGCTTCTCACCGATCAGCAGTTTCGCATAGTCGTTACGCTCTTCCTTCGGCAGTTTGTCCATCTTCCATAGCTGCTCCGCCGTCACTGTTCCATCGCACACGGCTTTCAGAATGACATTCAGTGTAGCAAAATAGCTGGAGGGCAGAACCGCCGACACAGCAGAAGTCAATGCGGTTAGCGCAGCCAGCACGGGATGCCACTGAATAATCTTTTCAGTGATGTGTCCGCCCGTAAAGCGATCCACCAGCCACACGGCAACGATAGCGCCGATCACACATAACAGAGTAATTTCGTAAGCATTCATATTGCTTCCTCCTTTATCTCACATCCAAAGTCAGCTCGCCGTCGCTGAGCTGATACTTGTCTTTGTCACCCGGAAGGGTTACGCCCAAGTCTCCATTCGCCAAATCAAAGATAGGAACGTAGTTGGTTCCCATCAGCTCTGCACGGTCTGCCACCGTTACCCAGAGATTGTTCTCTTCGTCCTTTTCAAACACAGGCCAGTGCCCCGGCTTCAAATCACCCGCACTATTGGCGTTTGGCTCATATATAAACTGGCATAGCTTTCCATCCAAACGCTTTGGATCAAGCGCCATCATGGAAATGTGAGGCGTAGCCGCCGTCTTGTAGCTGGTGCTGATGGTTGCCGGTTCCGTCAGCTTTACCCGATAAATCAGCATATGTAAATAGCCCTTCATAACGGATTGCCTTTGGTCTTTGGTTCCGGAATACACAGGCCAGTGAACGGTAACAGAGCCGGTAACAGCCTTCAGGCGGGTGGTGGTGGTCATAACTTCTGCGTCTTGGATAATGCGTTTGTACGCCACGCGCACATCATCGTCCTCGCCAAAGTCGCTTGGGTCGAATGTAAGGATCGTTTGAGAATCCTTCACCTCATAAGAAAAAGCTCCCGGCGCGGGAGCCTGTGCTTGCGTTAATCTGTAAATGGAAACCGATTTGTCCTTGACCAGAAACGGGAGAATGATTTGGTTGTTTTGGTTTACTGTATAGCGTTTGGATTCCAGAGAGCTGAACTCAGCCTTTTGCGTTACCCTGCTGGCGCTCATGGCAAATAAATCGCTTGTGATAGCGGCGCTCTCGAACTCCATATTCATTTCCTTCAGCGCGTCGATAAAAGCCACGGGATGTCTGCTGTGCCCGCACCGAATAACGATTGGGTCGTTCTTTGTTTCAAAGTGAAAAGACGTCAGTTCGTTGAAATGAAACACCTTTTGATCGCATCGGTAAAACACGATTTCAGGAACGTCCGCAATGTATCCCCTCGCAGCATCCAAGTAAGTCATCCTCTCACCTCACTTTGCCTTATTCGTTTTTGCATTAGCCATATCCGGCAATTTCGTCTTCCGTATCGTAAGTATCACTCGTTTCCTCGCCAGCAGAGCTGACGATTGTTTTTAGTTTCTGTCGGCAGGCTTTTTCCACAGCCGAGTTCAGCATGTAGCCTCCGACAGACGCGACGGTAATGGTCGCCGACCATTGAATGACATGCTCCAGCAGCGACGCTTCGTAGCTGTCCACGTCGTAAAAGAAAACCAGAAGGAACACCGCTACCGCCACGATCACCCACTGAACCAGACTGGCGGAGGACAGCTTTTTGCTGTGCTGCACATACCATTTGACAAACGCATGGTCGTCGTTCGTTTTCTTTTCCATCCGTTGTCACATCCTTAGTGAATGTTTTCAATCCATGTGGGCAGCGCGTCGATCTCTTCCTTCAGATGTTTGATCACGCCGTTCCCGCCCATGTCAAAATAGCTCTGAAACATGGCGTCCAGCACCTCGCGATCCCGTGCTGTAATGTGCTTGTTCCTCAGATGAAAGCGACATGCCTGATTGATCCTGTCCCGAAGGAGCGATAACAGGCCGTTGTGCATCCCTTCGTTTTCTTTCTTGAACTTCGTAAACCGCCGCCAAAGCACTGCGACCATGCTGGCAAGGATTCCGCACGCCCAGCCGATCCAGTACTTCAGTATATGTTCCATGGCGACGTCCAGCATTAGTCATCACCGCCTGTCACTGTCAGGGTTACGCCAAGCTCCTTCGCGTAGGCGATGATCTTGTCCTTCGCCTCTGCCGAGCTTGTTTTGCCGGATAGAAGGTAGATACCGCCGGACAGAGAAATATACTGGGCTGAAACATATCCGCTTCTTCCGGCATAGGTCGCCGCATACCAGTCCCCGTTCTTCCCGGTGATAGTAAGGGCGGTTCCGTTCGGAATCTTCGCCAGAATAGCACCGCTCTTGTTGGACTCTGAGCGCATGTTCAAAGGCCCTTTGGCTGTTACAACCGTTCCTCTCGTCGGATACTTTCCGCCTTCGCTCATGTTGTACTCCGTGTATTTTAGCCGTGCGGCATAGCCCCAGCTTGAAATGCAGCTGGTTACAACGCCGGTCTTCGTACTCTGTGCCTCAATCACTTTACCGTCGCCAATGTAAAGTCCGACGTGGTAGAAGTTTCCAAGGCCGTCCCCTTTGTACTGGTCAGGTTCCTTACCGTCCTGACGCATCTTGAATACCGCCATTCCAGGCACAAGATCAATGTCGCCGATCTTGCCCTTGGCGGTCGTGTACTTGCGCCACATGGTATTGCTGCCGTGGTACATAAAGCTGCCGGCTTTGCCGTACCAATAGGTAAACGCGCCGGAGCAGTCAACAGCGCCTTCGCTCGCGCCGCCTGCCACATACTTCCATGGTTTCTTCGGGGAACACCACGGCAGCGCCATGACCTTAAAATTCGTCACCAGATAACTGGCTTTCACTGTCGCATATGCCATGCGATCAACCCCTTTTTGTAGTGTCGTGTTTGGGTAATAAAAAGAAAGAATCTCGGTGTAGCTCTTGCCAATAGTCGCCGCATACTTTGCACCGGCTTGGCTCATCCCTACGCCGTGTCCTGTTTTCCTGCCGTGCGTCACAGCATAATCCCATTCGTCCTTCTGCGCAATCAGCCATGCTCTTGCACCGCCCCAGCGTTCCTGACTGGAAGCCGTTCTTCCGCCGTTGCTGGAAGAGAAGGAGCAGGGAACGATCACTTTGCCGTCGTACTTCAGGACTTCGTCTGCGGTTTCGCTGACCGCCTGAAAGGCATTCGGGTATTTGGTCGAGTGTGCCCGCTCCGCGTTGAAACACTGTGCGCTTCTGGAAGAGTCAGAGATGACTTTTCCGACAGAGTAATAGGGATATGCAGTCGTTCGGGAGGCCACTGCCTGTGCTTTACAGGCTTCCAGAGAAGCATTGCCGATTTCAGCGGCAACCACACCGCGCAAATATTCCTCCAGCTTAAGCTCTACAACAGAGCCAACCGCCACGGAATAGAAAGCAGCGTTTCGTTCGTCTGTAAGTTTTACTTTGATCGTCAACTTAGCCACCTCGTCTGTTAAAACTGTAAAAAAGATATTCTTCTCTTTCTTTCCTGAAAAAGAATGTTATACTGATGATGAAAAAAATTAGGAGGATGGTTATGAAAAAGATTTTATTCATCCTTATTTGCTTCATAATACTTGGTCAGTCCGCAACTTCTTTTTCAGAAGAAGGTCGTATTTATTTGCCGAACGCATATAAAGAAGACTGGGTCATAGACCAAGAAACGAATTGGATTAACCCAAATCTATATTTTGCTACAATCTCAAATGTCTCATCAAAAGAATTGCGTTTGATTGCAGGTATACGACAATCTAACAACGAGCTTCTTATTGTTGCAGAAACGAAATCATTCTATATTTCAGAAGACACTCCTGTTATTGCAGCGCCGGAAGAACAATGGTTAGTTGATGATAGTTCAACTGGCTATGTTTGGTTGACGATTGAAAAAGAAAATGATTATTATTTCTGTGTTTGCTTTGAAACCGTAGGCGCTCTGAAGTGGCAAATGAACGCCATGTGGTATGAGAATTATCAAATTCAGAATGATACCAGAGATGGTAATTTGTATTATTATATGCAATACAACACGGGAACCAATGGAAAAGCCGAAACTTCGCCATTGGTCAATCCGGTTGTATGCTGGGAGTTAGACGAATCCAAAATGCTTTTGGATGAATTTGATTTTCTGGAACTGCATAAAACAAATTTGGAAGCGCTGAGCTATTTGACAGCATTTAGAAAAAAAGATTGTGCGATCCTGAAAAAATTGAATGACAAGTATACTATTTTCTTCAATAAATATTGACAATTGGAGATAAATTTACAACCCTTTATAGTTGATTTGCAGACTTATCCGTTGCCGAAAGGACGCACAACAATACTTACAGTTCTATTGTGCTTATCTACTTTGCCGGTTGTACAATTTCCAGTACATTTTTCTATCTTTGCAGCACTTCCAACATTACCCTCAATGCTATAAAAGGTGTTATTGTCGCCTTTCTTTAATCCAATAACAAATCCAACATGAGCAGCTGTCATTTGATCTGTCCCGTAATTTTCAACATCGTAATATACAAGATCGCCCTGTTGAATACCTGCGCGAGTGGTGCCGTCCAATAACGACCCTGCATCACCATTATCTATATAGTATTTCAACGCTGGCCCGCATTTTTCACCCTCCAGATAGAACATGGAAGCATAATATTCAGAATAGCCACTAGCTCCAACTAACCAGTGAATAAAATTTTCACAATAATCCCCGCCAAGACCTAGGGTTGTTCCTTTTACGCCTTGAAGAGATTCGGCAATTACGCACATACGATAGTTATCACCATACATATCTACATCGCTACTATGGCAATCCGCTTTAGAAATATAGGCATTGATCGATTCACCATGTTTATTTCCGTAACAAATAACAACCATATTTTCTTCGATACCCTTATAAACAAATAAGCATCCTGCTTTTATGGTACCATAATTATTATTGTCCTTTGGATTGGGAGTCTTAAAAATTCTTGCGCCTTCGTTTGTCTCAATATAATTTAGCACTGAAAATTCTCCGGTTCTATCAGCAATTTCATCAAGCAATTCAATACTATAAAGTTTAACATAACCTCCGGCGGAGCCCGCAACAAAGTAAATAGTCGCCTCTTCAGACAGCGCTGAAGAATCTGGAACCGTAAATTCATAAATAATACGATCTGACCAGCCACCGGTAAACTTTGACTTTAAGGAAGGACTGTAAATCATTTGACCACATACGCTGATTTGTATCCAGAAATCAACATTTGAAGTCCTTGTTCCTTCAAAACACAAACTGTATTTCTTATTTGGAGTAAGACTTAGCGATTGTGAGATATAACATTCTCCCGGATCTCCAGTGCTTCGAACGGTAAGTGTAACATAATTTAAGTATTCACTTTTGTAAAATTTGATTGTGTTTTCAGAATAACTGGAAGCAGAATTCCAGTTTGTCGATCCTGCCTTGAAATCTCCATTACGAATTAAATCCTGAATCATAATATCCGCTCCTTATTGCTCGTACTTTTCTCCCGTAATCTTTTCATACTCATCCGCCGTGATCCACTTGCCCACGGCAGCGCTCACACGCTCTTTGTCCCAAAGCCCTTTGTCGTAATACCGCTTTACCTTGAGATAGTTTTTGCTCATTGCCATTACAGCTCCACCCCAACTTCCATCGCAATATAGTCAATGTCTGCGCGGTGCCTTTCAAGGCTGTCCGGCTCCTCCACATGGGGCGTGTAGTCCAGATAATTTTCCGGATTTGCCGCCACGTCGTTTAGGTCAAGGACGCCCTCGTCCTCAATAATCTCCGCATAGTCGTACTCATATACCGTCTGCGTCACAGGCTTGCCGTCTGTCGCCATGCTGTCGGTGTAGGTCTCCTTCTTGACTTCCTCGTTCAGGCACAAAAAGATGTACACCTTGCCATCCATGGAGATAATCTTAACGGCGTCCTGCCGTGTAAAGAATCTTGCTTTCATGGGAAATTACCTCCTTGCATACTCGCAATGTCTTTGTTACTTTGTATTTTCTCCATAACCGAAAATGCTCTGTCCATAACAGGCACCCGATATGGGAAATCACTCGCTTGGCCAGTGAGCCGGGAACGCGCTTGTGCATTCGGATCAGCCGCTGTACCTTTGCCAACCCTCGCCGCGCTCTGATGTAAACACGGCGGCGGAGCGATCTGCGATGTCTATAAAACCGAACGCCGATAATATCCACAAAGGTTTTCCCTTCGCCTCGGACAGAAGGATCGTTCAGCTCGTACATCCGCCAGCTTGGTTTGATGGTAATGCCAAGCTCTGCCGATTTCTCAAGCAGAGCCTTTACCGCAAGTTTCGCATCTCGTTTGGATGTACATAGTAAAAGAATATCATCCATCTGGAACAGAGCATGGCACACCGCCATATGCTTCTTGGTTTCGCCTCTGCGCTTCTGCACCACGGCAACCTGTTCGGTCAGCTGGTGGTAGAGAACGGACAGGTAAATATTCACCAAGTCCTGCGATAGCTTGCACCCGATGTTCAGCCCATGACGGTGCGTACTGATCAGTGTCTCAATCAGCCAGAGTACGCGGGGCGATCCCTTGACGACGTGGCGGAGAAAGCCCATCAGCTTCTTCCTGTCAATGCTTTCATAACATTTCTTCACGTCCGCCTGAACTGCCCAGCGCACCCGCTTGTCTCTCATCCAGCGGCGAAGCGCACGGTTTCCCATCGCGCCGCCTTTTCCTTTCAAGCAGGCGATCTGGTATGTTCCAATCCGCTTCTTCAGCGGCTGCAGCGCATAGTCGGCAACTTCGTCGTATAGCTGCTGCTCGATGCTCTCAACGCCAATCGTCCGCATTTTGTGGCTGGATGGGTCTGCCTTTTCATGATAAACAATGGGAGGCAAACTCAGGTCTTGGTGCAAGATGCTCTGATGCATTCGGTCGATGATGCGTTCCACGCCGTCGTAAAGCAGGTGGGTTTGATGGTCTGCCACCAGCTGCTTTACCTCATGGATGCTTCGCCCGGTTTCCCTTGCCAGCAGCCTGACGGTATCGCCGCGCTTCCATCGGTCGCAGATACACTGATAAACAGGGATGCTGACGTCTTTTCTGCGTTCCAAATTATTATATAGATGTATTCTGTGCATTCGATTTTCTCTGTCCGGGATTTCGGTTTTCCTATTCTCCCGCGTGTGGGTTGGCTCTCGCTCCGCACACGTTACTCCTTTATAGTTGTAAGCGCCTTAAATAAGAGAAATTCGCCATTCAGGCAGGTCGGTGTGTCGCACCGAGTGCGATGCCGTCGCACGAAATATGGGGCTAAATGTCGCCGATTGCGCCATTGTTGTTTCTCTTAAACGGGGAGCATTCCCCGCCAGTTTGATCTCCCGCGCCGTAGTTCCAATTCGTCCTGCCGAGCCTGTTCCAGCAATTCAAGTAAGAAGAGCCAGCATCCGACCCATTCCTGAGATTACCGCGCACCCCATAAGTCCCTTAAGAGGGGAAAATATTGATATAAAATTTCTTCCAGGGGTGATCCCCTCTTGGGGCTTCGCCCCAATTCACCCCCAGAAGACGTGGAAAATCAATCGCCCGCGCCGAAGTACCAATCCGACCAGCCGAGCCAGATCCAGCAATTCAAGAAAGAAGAGCCAGCAGCCGACCCAAGCCAGAGATAACCGCGCTGCAAATATTCGCGGGTTCCGTTTTGACCGGAAGCGCCGTAGCATCGGTCGCCCATGCCCTGCGTAGCGGAACCGCCATAAGCAGTGATATACCATGCGCCCGTGGTCGGGTTCACATCGATGTCGCCAACCTGCTGGTCACCGGAGGCAACGGGCATCGTGCCGATCTTGGTGTATGTAGAGCGGATGGTGGCGTCCGCGTTGGAATGCGCCGTTCCCTTGGGAGCAAGCAGCACCTCATAGCCGGTTTCCTTGCAGTCCAGCACAAGGTCGGACGCAATCTCATAGCAGCCCAAGTTGTACTCGCGGCCTTGGATGCGGTACGGCGTCTTGCCGTTGGTGTTGGATAGCCAGCTTCCGTCATACTTGCCGATCACTTTGTCGGTTGTACCGCTTGCCCAAGGGTAAGTGGACAGATAAACAGGGGATTGCAGCGTGTCAGTGATGCTGACTTTCGCGGTGGTAAAGGTAGCGTCGGTATCCAGATAAACCGCAGCGTTCGTATCGTCCAAGTCTTCAATCTTGGTGATCCGCGCCTGCTGCACATACTTGTACATGTTTGCGTTGTTGCGGTCGATTCCAACCGTGCCGTTGCTCTCATAGCCGTAACCGATGGATACTGTACTGCCCACAATCAGGTTCGCAGCCTGCGCCTTGGTCAGCGGGAAGTAGGAAATCGCTTCAGCGCTTTCCACCACCGCCGGATACTGATAGCTATAATTGGTGCATCCAGCCCATGTGGCTTGGCTGCTCTTGTTCGCTGTCTTGATATACTGCATCAGGATAGCGAAAGAGTTACGCGCCGCGCCCGCACCCCAGTAACCCGCGCCCTTTTTCTGATAGTTCGTAATCATGTTGTTGTGGCTCTGCCACAGCTCAATCATCAGGTTCGGCTGGCTTCGCAGCAGCTTGTCGCTCGCAATGCCGGATAGATAGGCGCTGCCAATGCACCACGGCAGTACCGTTCCGTCTGCCTTTACGCACTCGCACCAAGGGGTATAGCCTTCGTGCTGGGTATCGGACACGTAGTATTCGATGCTGTCTGCGTTGTCAACTACCTTCACGTAGAAGCTCATCTGCATCGCGCCAACATCAACCGCGCCAGTTGTCTTGTAATCGCTCATGCCCTCGATGGCAATCGGCCTTGCGGTTCCGTCGTCGTCGCGGATGTAGTTCACATGCACCCAGTCGAACATGGGAACCTTGTCGATAAAGTCATCCTGTCCTGCGGTTGCCTCTGTGGATGGGGCATAGGTCATCTCCGCAGCATCCTCCAGCCGGACACCGGCAGTTGTCGGGTTGCTGGCAAATTTATAAATCTTCACACCGTAAATCTTTCCGGTGCGGCGCATGGCGTAGTAAGCCTCAATCGCCTTTTCCAGTGTGGTGGACGGGTAGGCGTTCACAAACGCGGTGAAGTCTGTCTCGTCCAGCTTCTTCTCGATCTCGGTATTTTGTGCCTTAATGGCGTTGTTCACTTCTGTGCGCAGCTCTGCAACGGGAGTAGCGCCGTCTGTCAGCTGCATCCAATAAGTCGTATCCGTTGGAAGTTTACCAGCCGGAACGTCCTGCTTCGCGCCGTAGCTGTTCAGGTTGTATTTCACGCAGTCGAGTTTCTTGTAGCTCGCCTTTGCGTCGTAGTCACCCTTGAGCACAAAGCCCACTCTGCCAAGGTTTACTTTGGACATTGGCTTTTCCTCCTTTTATATTTGGTTGTCAACGACCAGCTCGCCGTTCTCGTTGCTCAGCGTCAGTGTATTGGACGAGGCGATCATTTCGGCGCTGTCGTTCACATATAGGTTCAGGTCTATTTCTCGTTCGCATGTTCCGGCGGAGCCGCCGCCGGGGGTTCCCGCATTTCCGTAAATCATCGGCATATTGCGTTCACCCCTCAGCTCGCCAAGCCGTCAAAGGAAATCTTTCCGGCAGTCAGCGCGGTAAAGCTGTACACCCGCATGTACTGCACGCCCTTCTGTTCCTTTGCCGGAATCAGCATGGGGTATTTCTCGTTATCGTTCAGCTGAATCCTCATCGCCGTGTCTCCGCATTTGAAGACCAGCGTGTTCAGCGAAACAAAGCTCGTTCCCAGATAGCTTTCAAACCGCACAACGTCGCCTGCCTTCAAAGAGATAAAGCCGTTCGCGTCGGCGGCATAGAGTTTTCCCGTTTCGTTCACCGCATGAAAAGAACTCACATAAAAGGAGCTTTCGTAAACGTGTGTCATGTCGTCCCCTCCTTGCTTAAAGTATCCGGCATTTCAAGATAGAGGTCTCCGTTGACGACTTCCATGTTTATCTCCAGCAGCTTCTCTGCAACCGCCTTGCCGTCTGCGATGACCTGCTGCGCGTCCTGCGTGTTTTCCAACAGTTCGCTAACGCTCGTCTTCGCCGCGTTCAGCTCGCTCATCAGCTTGTCGAAGCTCTGGATCTCTGCCGGGGTATAAGTTACGTTGGATGGTTTGGCTCTTGCGATCACCGGCGTTACAAACTCGCACAGGGTATAGCCGGTGTCGTCGCCATTTTCAATATAAATGTAGGTATGGATCGGGGCGGTTTGCATCAGCAGGGTGTCCGGGATGCGGCATATCAGCCGCCCGCTGCTGTCTGCGGTGGACTTTGCCGTCAGCGCGTTCTCCATACCATCTATCGCAAAGTGAAAGTTTGGTGGGCTCAACGCTGTCGTCCCGTCCACTCTCAGCTTGATTCCTCGGTCATATTGATACGCGCCTGCGGTTACGCTCACCGCGTTCCCGGCAACCGCCTCAATATAGTTGGTTTTGTTCATGCTCATCATCTCGCTTTGTTGGGTGATGTCCGAATGGTAATGTAAAATTTGCACTCCATAGTGGCTTTTCAAGCCAAATTGATATATAATTAAAGATAATCAAGAAAGGAGCACAGTCATGAAACGATACTTAATCAGTTTGCTAGTAACAATTTTTACTTTATGTACTATTTGCACTCTTTCGATTGCAGACGGTTCCACGCAGATTGTTGAATATGCCGAAGATAACGAGCTAACACCTTACTCATTCGAAGCTCTTCAAGACAGGCTTTCCATTGAGCTTGATAAAAAATGGAAGCAGTTTGTATTTTTCTGGCCGAAAGATAATCATATCGAAGTAGATGAATGCACTCTTGACAGTCTTCCAATTGTGGCTTCTAATCAACATGAGGTTGTTCTTTTTATTTTTAATCGCAATAGCAGAAATCAACAATGGATTTTGTCTTCTGTCAACGAAAAAGCCTTAGTCCCTTGTATTAAAAAGGGACATATTAGGTTAAGATCTTTTTCTTGCTGGAAATTCTATGAAGAATCTTTACAGGATATCAATCTATATTATTTGATCGAAATTGACAATAAAAGTTTCGCTATGACATCTTGCTTTACACATACCACAGAGGCAGAAACAAACTGGCAATTTGAAGCGTTTACCGTGCAACCCTCTGAAACTATGAAAAGTGAATATATTCCAGAATTATATTATGATGATTATGCTTTCACACTGACAAAAAAATTGACTGGAAGTGTCCGTTACGCAAAAAATGAAGAAGATATTCTTGGATTCGAGTCATGCACTGTAGCTGTTCAGCAATTTAATGCAAAAGAGTTTGATATGAACAAGTATCTTTCTCCGCTGGCGTTGATGGTACAAACGGTTGTAGATACTTCAGAGCATGGAAACGGAAAGACACTTACACTTCGCGATAAACCCAACGGCAAAAAGATTGGAAAAATATCTAATGGATCAGAGGTTTTTATTTCGTCCACGCAAACTGACTGGACATTTATTATTGGGAAAAATAAAGCAGGGTTTGTGAATGCAAAATTTATAAAAAGCACTGATGCATATTTGAAGAAAAACTAAAAAAATCACGCTAAGGCTTTATTGCCTTAGCGTGATTTTATTCAATTAAGCAAAACGATCTGTTGACTTCGTAGGAATTTGGTCATAAATATGGAAGTATAGATCTTTGCTCTTCATGTCTCTTGGTTCATTTTTTTGATTCTGAGTATGACCACAAACAATCATAGAAGTTGACGTACCAACATCTTTGGAGAGGATAACCACATGGCTATAAGTTCCATTGTCTCTTGAATCATACGTATATACAAGGTCTCCTTTTTTGAGCAAAGAGGTATCATAGACACGTTCGCCAAAATGACGAGCTGAAAGAGAACGCTCTTGAGAGTTGGTTCCGCGCCATGCAGCATTTACATCTGGGTTCTTTACATTTCCGGGATCCTTATAATACCATCCATCGTGCATTGGAATGCCGCCGGCAAACAAACATTGCGAAACATAGTTTGCACAATCTTTGTTAATATTATCATCATCATCTCCAACTGGCTTGTATTGCGCATTGTTATAAGAGCCTGTACCGCTATCATTGCTTGTATATTTTTGTGCATAACTCACAGCCTTGTTGCGATCATAGGTTGCGGTGCCAGTGGCACCTGCTGGCCTTGCATTATAGACAGACGAACCTGATAGGAACTTTGCCATCATATATCCAGTTGTTGAACCGTGTTTCACAGGGAGCCATTCCCCATCCTTTTTTGTGGCATAAACTTTCTGGCCGGGTGCAACGGTCTTTAGCTTTTTACCACTGGTAGAGGCTTTATCACGGAGAGCTACGCCAGAATTACGAGCACTTCCGTTGCGGTTAGGTTCAACTATAAGAGTATACTTATAATCACCGGATTCACCACCAGAAGATGACCCCTTATAAACGTCGGATTCAGCAATAAACTCGGCCATAATATATCCCGTTTTGCTTCCATGCTTAGCTGGTAACCAACTTCCAGTCAAAGTCTCCACCTGGATTTTAGTGCCAGATTTAATTTGTTCAACTACTTTTCCAGTTTTACTTGCTGTTGCACGCAAATTAACAGTTCCACCATTTCCATTCTTAGTTGTTTCAACAGTGGCAGAGATAGGATAAGTATAAGCCATAAGATTTACCTCCTTATGGGTCTATGCTCTTGCGAGCATAAGGTAAACCATCACCCGAATTGGTGATGGTTAAAAACAGATATAGAGAAATAAAACCATTTCTCTACCCCTCTATACATATTAAATAACTCTGCATTTTGAAATCAATGTGACAACAGTGACCAACCGCTTCCGTTGTAGACATAAGGAATGCACTCCACCCATGTTCCGTTCTGATAGCAGTACACAATGCATTCCTCCCAAGCGCTGCCGTTCCAACGCTTTACAGTTCGGTGCGCTGCGTAAGCCGTTCGCCCGCTGGTGCTCGATGCAGAGCTGTAGGCGGCAGTCACATAATAATAGGTATCCTTTGCCGGTGCGGCAATCGTTGCGGATGTACTCGTGTAGGTGCCTACTGCAGTTCCGCTTGACGTGGACGACGAAGCCGCATACAGCGTATACTTCACTACCGTTCCGGCAGCGCCCCAGCTTCCGGATCCTGCGTTCCACGAGATAGTCAGCGTCCCGTCTGCGTTTTCCGTTACCATTGGCGCAGCGTTGTTCCAAGATAAGCTCGGCGGTTTGGCGGCAAACGTTACAGTCTTTTCTTCGTATAACAATCCGCCATGATAAAGAGCAGCTACCTTGTAAGTAATATTCCCGCCATATGAAGTCGGGGTTAGGGTATACGATCTTGTCGAAACCGCCAGATCATACTTTACCCAAGTTGTTCCATTATGAACAGAATATGTACACGCACCAGTACCGTTTCCGTAGCTTGGTGTAGCGCTCCAATTCAGCACCACCTGATTGTTGGATTGGTAGGCGGAAAGTGTGCCGCCCCAAGAAAGATAAGGGACAACGTAATTGACAGTAACACTAACCGCTCTCATATATGAGGTGGCACTGTGGTTTGTGTTTGCTTTTGCGTAGCATTGGATACTAGTTGACTGAAAAACAGATTGATCGGACAGAGACAAAGAACCAGAGATGGTTCCTGATGTTGAAGACATACTTGTTGATGCTACAACTGATGAGTTACCACCGCTTCCGATATAAGCGCCAATCGTTCCTGAACTGTTTTGAGCAATCAGCCAGTACAGGTTCCAATTTTTTCTGCTGGAATATTTGCTGGCTGTCAGGCTGATGCTGTAAGATATGCTTGTTATAACGGCGGTAGCCGGAAGTGAAGACGAAGCGCTGATGCTTGTCGTCCGTCCTCCGCTTCCGGCGCTGTTGCCGCCAAAATTGCCAGACCATGTAATGCTTGCCATCTGCTACCGCCTCATTTCTTCTTCAGCCAGATTAAGCCCGTCACAGGGTTGCTCGGCGCGTTGGTTGCGGAATAAACAATCGGCGGCATTTGGAATCCTTTGTAAAACAAGTTCCAGCCGGAATTGATTTCAACAGCGTTTTGTATTTCGCTGGTCTTACCAAACGCTACACCTGTTCCACCGTTCTTTACGTGGATAGCGTAAGCAGCGCTGGAAATAAGCGTATCCGTTGTGGCAGTACCGCCCATGGCGTCTGTCACGATGAACCGCGCATAATAAGTTGAACTGCTGGAAAGATTGCCGCCGCCAACGATATAAACCTTGCCGCTGGTCATGTCGCTAATGGCTGTCACAAGGCTTGGCGTACCAGTTGTGTACACATAGTAGTACCCGGAGATTTTCATGGTGTTTGCAGCGCTTCCGTTAATCATTACCGGCGAAACGTTGGCTGAGCAATAGATGGACGCATGGGTTCCTTTTTCGCTTCCAACGCCAGTTGCCGTGCAGCGGAAAGCATTGTATGAAGAAATCACCGGCAGGTTATAAGCAATCACGTTAATAGAGAGGGTTGCGCTGGCGGCGCGTCCACGCTCATCTTTCACAGTGACCGTAAAATTCATCTTACCGCTATGACCAAATTTATCAATTGTATATTCGTTCCATTTTTGACTGCCATCGTCTTCTGATGTAGAAGAAAACTCAATGGAGCTGATGGCAGAGCCCGTACCGGCAGACACAGAACTTACAGTGAATTTTGCACCGCACAGGTTTTGTATATAAACACCCTTGCTAGTGGCAAATTTCTCTTTGGATGTGTCGTTATAAATCTCCGAAGTAAACCCGCCAATACTCGGCACAATGCTATTTGGCACGCTTAACACAATTACTTTGGATGTGGTTCCTATGGAATTGTTATGATATAACGTTTCCACTGTAACTGTACATTCAATGGACGTCCTATTTGGACAGGAAGCCAGCCAGCTTGTCGGGATCTGGTACACAGCCGATGAAGCGCCTGTTGCCGTGGTCGTTTCGTATTGATAGGTATCATTCACCTTCCACGTAATTTTGTGGTTCAACGCGCCAAGCTGTGGGTTTGAAAAGGAAACAGAAGAAGTGTTGCCAAAATCAACAGGAGAGCCGCAAGAAATAGAAGAGGAGCTGTACTTGGAATTAACACCGATGCTGATGGTAAACACCAAGTTGTGTTTCAGATAGCATCCATTTCCACTTCCACCGGGATGCTCCGCAGAAATCGTAACGTCCACGCCTCCGGGGCCAACATTGAGGATGGAACTGTCTAGGTCATAGCCGTCCTCAACAATCGAATGGTCGCTTTGGTTTTGGGATAGTGTTCCGATCCAGAAATACGAACCAAAGGACAAACAAACGTCGTTGGCATAGGTCTGGATTCTGGAATTTGATTTTACCGTACAGGAACCGTCAATGCTGTAAAGCCCAATGTCGCTTACGCTCGCCGGGGAAGTTCTCCTGATTGTTGCCGAAAAAGCGCTGCCGTCTTTCATGTAGTGATCGCCGCTGACGGTGATCTCATATGTCCATGTTGCCATTTTCCTTCATTCCTTTCATTATAGCGGGTTGCTCGGATCGCGCCACTTCAGTCCTAATCCGGTGGGCGTAACCGTCCAGTCAAAGTAACCATTGCCGTTATCCGTACCAATGGAAAGCTGCTGCGTCACACGGGCGTTCGTAATAAACATGGAACTGTCCGAAATGTAAGCGACCTCCGATGAACCCTGCATAAACGCCACCTTGCGGTTGGTAATCTGTGTCTTAAAGTCTGATTGAGAAGAACCAAGCGTCAGCACACCGTCGGAGCCAAACTGCATGTAGTTCGCCACAGAGCCTTTGTAGTTGTTCAGGTCGCTGGCGACGCTTCCAATCTGGCTGTTGATTCCATCTTCAACTGTTCGGCTGAACATAATCTTGAAGCGGTCGTCGTTCATGGTCGCTTCCGCAATCTTCTGTTCCAAAATCTTGGTATCCGCGTCATACTTTTCAGTCGTCACTCTCGCTTCTACCGACGTCTTCAGCGCAGCCAGTTCTGTTGCGGTTGTCGTCCTGAATTTCTGCAGATTCATAATCGTGCTTTGGGATACGGTACATTCTTCCCAGTGTGCCGCGATGGTTTCGCCGGATGCCGCGTCTACGTGCTCCGGCATCCAGCGCTTTAATACGCTGATGTCGCCGGAGGTATCCAGCCAAAGCATATCGTTGGACGGATTCCCCGGCTCCACGTCTGAAACGTAAATGTCATTGCTGACACGCAGAGTGAACTGTGCCTGCACACCGCCGACTTGACAGATGAATGTAGCCTTCTCTGAAATTTCCGTAGCAGATACCGTGATGATCTTACCAGTCTTGGAATACGTCTCCGCGTTTCCATCCTTGTCCAGTTTCGACCATACATACTCCGTGTCATCCAGTTCTACTTTCTCGCCGTTCTTATATAGCAGGCAGCTCAAGCTGGAGGAACCGCCATTGACAAAGGTATCTCCACCCGATGATGCGATGTAAGCCTGATAGGAATCCGTCTTGTCTGTCAGTGTTTCCGTGGCGGTAAAGGATTCGCCTTTGTAGGTCATCACGCATCGGAATACGCCAATGCCGTCTACGCTCGCACCGCTGACAGAAATGATCGGCGTTATTTCCGTCATAGCTACCCATTGGCTGTCCTTAAACTGGCTCCATGAAAAGGTGGATGTGGAGTCTTTGGTCAGGTCGGTCGTTCCAAGGTAGGCGGACGCTGCAATCGAAAGCGTACCCTGCCCATTGGGGAAGGTGTTGCCATCTGGCGTATACAGCGAGAACATCACGCCGTCACGACCATTCGTGCCATCCTTGCCTTTGTTCAACTTTACCCAAGACAAATAAAGCGTCGTGCTCAAAAGCACCACGCCGTCTTTATCCACCTGAACCGGAATTCCGATCTGCCCGGAAATAAGCCCTTCTGCTCCAAGGTAAGAGCCTTCTGTTACCTGAATCACAAGTTCTATTTCGCCGTCCTCTGTGGTTCCTCCGCTGGAGATCACCATGCCGTCGGGAATGTTGGTAATCTTCGTAAAGTCAACCACCGGAATCGTCTTGGTAATACCAACATACGCAGCGACGGTTGGAACAATTCGGGTGTAGCTTACCTTTCCGTCGTCTCCCGCCGCAAAAGAAATGCTCTCGTTTGTCAAAAAAGCATGTGCTGTATTCTCGCCATCGGTTCCGGAGTAGGATACGTTATAGGTTGTAGCGGTCGTTCCATCAGAATAGGTAACCATCGTCTTTGACCATAGGTATGAGCCTTCTGTTACCGAAGGAAT
>ULQE01046351.1_pt1 | contig 17432 bp, 5 predicted proteins | sample 1954171 | NCBI WGS metagenome assembly ULQE01 (sample SAMEA4835647, study PRJEB28245) | human gut metagenome | biome: gut microbiome; material: fecal sample | place: Denmark | collected 2008
TAAGATAATATAAATGGAAAAAAACTTATATTGACATAAGTAGAAAAAATATTAATATAAATAATGAATATGCTAAAAGGCAAGAAAGTAGAAGGGAAGAGTTACATGCAAAAGAAAAAATTAGTTATCAAAAAATTTATTGCAACAATGATAATTTTTTTATTAACAATGCTAGACATGATGCCAATATTAAATAATTTAAGCTTTGCCATTGAAAACGAAGAAGATGCAGTTGAAGTAAAAGCTTATTTTTCAAGTGAAAATGTAGAAAATACAGATTCGCTTGATTGTGATGTTAATGAAAAAAATACAAATCTAAATTTTGAAATTAAAGTAAATGGAAAAGGATATTTGAAAAGTGGAATATTGAAACTAGGTGACAATCTTAATTTTTCAATCAAAGATAATTCAGATGTAAAAATTAAAGATAATCAAATAAAAGTACAAGCATTAAACCAAAGTGAATCACAAAAAATATCAATTCCAATTGAATATGTTAGAAAAAATAGCATGACATCAACATATTTAAGCAAAACAAACCAAGTAACTTTTTCAGGAATCTATGTAGACAACGAAGGAAAAGAACAAAAATTAGAAAAGGTATTAAATGCAAAACTTTCATGGAAAGAACAAACTTCTACAAACCTTGAATATAACGTGATAAAGAATATCAATTACGAAAAAGATGGAATAAAAGGAAAAATACTTCAAGTCAGTGCAAAAATTTCAGGAAAAGATCAAACAAATAACATACCAATAAAAAATTCAGAATTAAAAATTGATATACCTCAAATTGAGGGATTAGAAATTTCAAATATACAAGTTGAAGCAAATAAATTAAGTTACACAGAAGGAAGAGAAGATAGCAATATTGAATTCACAGAATCAAATTATAAAACTGAAGAAAATGTTTTATACATTAATGTAGGAAACAATGAAAAAGATGGAGAAATTTTTAATTCATATGGTTCAGATGAATACACAATAACATTTTCATATACAGGAGAGAATACAGAATTAAACACAGTAAATGGAAATGTAGAATATACAATAAATAATTATGCTGGAAATACAGAAAATAATAAATTCGAAATAGCATATGACTTAAACCAAGCAATTGGAAACATTGTTCAATATATGAAAGAAGGCAAAGATGAACCAATAAGCAAAGGTTATTTAATGGCAGACAGTCAAAACGAAAAATATGAAATAACATATACTAAAAAAGATATATTAAATATTAGTAGATCAGATTTAATAAGTGCTTTAGAAATAGTAGATAAGAGAGAATATTTCACAGATGAACAAAATGCATATGAATATAATATTGAAACAGTTTCTAATTATAAAACAACTCAATTTTCAAGAGAAAATTTAGTTAATATGCTAGGCGAAACAGGTTATATTCAAATATATAGTGAAAACGATGAACTAATAAGAGAAATAAAATTTGATCAAGAAACAAATGAAGAAGGAAACTATATAATTGAATATCCGGATGGAATTACAAAAGTAAAGATAATAACATCAGGACCGATAGCAGATGGAAATATTTCAATTATAAGTACAAAATCTATAAAAAGAATAGATTTTACAAGAGAAAACATAAAAACATTTACTAAATTAATCAATGTATCACAAGCATATGCAACATATAATGAAGGGGCAATTGATGATTTAGGAGAAGCAGAAACAGTAGTTAGCATAAAGCCAACAACATCAGATGCAACATTGGAAATTGCACAAGAAGAACTTTCTAGTGTTTCAGCAAATGAAGGAGTTAACTTTAAAATTAGATTAAATAATAATGAAGATACATCTGATTTATATGAAAATCCTGTATTTGAAGTTAGACTACCACAAGCAATAAAAGAAGCAAGAATTAAAAACATAGATTTATTCTATGCAAACAATGAATTTGAAATAGCAAATGTAGAAAATTTAATTGATGGTGACAACCAAATAATTAGAATTTCCTTAAAAGGAAGTCAAACATCATACAATATAAATAAAGAAACAAATGGAACATTAATATCATTTGACGTTGACTTAGGAGTTGACGAATTTGCAGGAAACATAAGCGAAATGGTAGAAATGTACTATTATAATGCGATTGCAACGACGTATGCTAATGAATCAGAATGGCATATGTTATCATCAAGTAACGATGTTTCATATGACATGAATGGATATGATGGAGTTCAAATCTCATATAAAGGACAAGAAGGATTAGTAACAGGACAAACCTCAGAAACAAAAAATGAAAATCAAGAAAATGAGAATACTGAAAATTCAAATAAAGTGTCATCTGTAAAACAAGGAGCAGATACAGATTTATTAGAAGAGGGAACAGAAGCAAAATTAGCAACAATGGATATTACAGTTTTGAATAGTACAGGAAAAAAATATTCAAACTTTAGAATTTTAGGAAGAATTCCTTTTGAGGGAAACAAAGACATTACAACAGGAGAAGATTTAGGAACGACAGTAAATACAATATTAGATACAGAAATTACATCAAGTGATAAAGACTTAAATTACACAGTTTATTACTCTGAAAATGGAGAAGCAACAGAAGATTTAACAGATGAGAATAATGGATGGAAAACAAATTATTATAAAACAGGTGGAGTAAAATCATATTTAATAGTAATAGATGAAAACTATGTATTAGAACCAAATAGTAAACTACAATTTACATATGATTATGTAATTCCAGCAAACCTAGAAGCAGGAGATGCTTTTTACGGAACATATGCAACATACTACAAAGAAGCAGATACAAGCATAGAATCAAATTCATCTCCAAACAAAATTGGATACGAAACACTTAAAAATTCAAGTCTAGAAGTAGAAATGAAATTAAATGGAGATAAAATAAAAGAAATTTCAGATGCAGAATATGAAATAACAATAAGAAATACAAGTAATGTAGATAGTAAAAATCTTGTTATAACAATACCAAATGTAAATGGACTAACGGCTTCATATATGAAACAAGACAGTGATTTCACAGTTGAAAAACAAGAAACAGAATTTGTTATTAAAAAAGAAACTATGGAAGCAAATTCAGAACAAACAGTTACAATAGGATACAACACATTTAAACTACAAGAAGGATTATCAGACTTAAAGATAAGTGGAAATATAAGTGCAAGAAATTTTGAAGAACAAAGCTTTGAATCAGAAGCAAGTCCTATTGAAAAAACAAATATACAAATTTTTGAAGATGGAATAAATGATGAAAAATGGGTTGGTTCAGCAACCAATTGTATTTTCAATATGAGAAATACATCAGGGGAACAACTAAATAATGTTATTTTTACAAAGCAATTTTCAAACAGAATAAATGTTACAAATTTACAAGTTGACGATGGAAAAAAAGTTGATTTTACATATGATAAAAATACAGGAATATTAAGAGCAAAATTTGATAGCCTAGAGCCATCTGAATCAGCATTACTACGTTATACAATTTGCTTAGAAGATGATAATAATTTAACAGGAGGTTCATATAATATAAGTTCTAAAACATCAATAGTATCAGATGATGCTAATAGAAACGTTGAATATGAAAATGACTTAAAGTTCTATTTGTATGATATACAAGTTACACCAGCCAAAGAAAATGATATGTATGTTTCAGAAAACAATGATGTAACATATACGTATGATCTTACAAATAATTGCGAATTTGATGTATTAGCATTAAAACTAGCAGTAGAAACATCAGACAATTTTAAAGTAGAATCATTAACAGTAACAACAGATGAAGAATCTAAAATGATAGGAAATGCAAAGGACTTAAATAATGCAAATTGGATTTCTTTAAAAGCTGGTCAATCAGGTAAAATAACATTTACAGGAAAAATTATTCCAGGAAAATCAAATAGCATATCAGCTTATGTTAAAGGAAACTTATTTGGAAAAGCAATAAAATCTGAAATGGTAAGTTCTGTTATTGAAGATGCAGTAGAAAGTGAGAATTACAAATTAACAGGAGTTGCTTATGTAGATTTAAATAATAATCAACAACAAGACAACAATGAAAAAGTATTATCAGGAATTGTAGTAAATTTATGTAATTCAGAAACAAATGAAGTTATAGGTTCAAAAATAACAGATATATCTGGACGTTACATATTTGAAAATATACCAAATGGAAAATATTATGTAAAATTCAACTATGATGAAGAACAATATAAATTAAGTTCTGAAAATACTGAAAAATTATCACAAAATAAAGCATCAGTTATGAATATTGACGGAAAGAATGTAACAGATAACATTTCAATAGAAGATAAAAGTGTTGCAAATATAGATTTGGGACTTATAGATGATAACATATTTGACTTAAAACTAGACACAACAGTTGAGAAAATGACAGTTCAAAATTCAGCAGAAAATAATGAATTTGTAAGCGAAAATTCTAAATTATCAAAAGTAGATATTGATCCAGATTTGGTAAGTGGTTCAAAAGTACTAATCGAATATAAAGTTACTGTAGAAAACCAAGGAACAATAGCTGGAAAAGCAACAAAATTGGTTGATTACATGTCATCTGACTTAGAATTTGATAGCTCAATAAATCCAGATTGGTACATAGGAGCAGATGGAAACTTATACACAACAGCATTAAAAGATGAAGTAATTAATCCAGGAGAAACTAAAGAAATTAGATTAATACTTATAAAAAATATGACAGATAAGAATACAGGTTTAATTCACAATAGTATAGAAATTGCAAGTGCAGAAAATGATAAAGGAATTGCAGATATAGACTCAACACCAGAAAATAAATTAACAGAAGATGACTTATCATATGCAGATTCAATAGTTGGTATTACAACAGGTTTAAGAATAGGAACATTACCAATTGTTCTTGTAACGCTAATAATATTAATACCTCTAGCCTTTCTCATCTGGAGATTCTTTGAGAAAAGGAGGTATGTATAATGAAAAAATGTATTAAATATCTTTTCTCAATAATTATAATAGCAATTGGAACATACTTTTTAGCAAATGTATCGAACGTATTAGGAATTGGACTAACACAACACTATACAGCAGATAGAGGTCCATACACTGGAGAACTATATTTTGACTCATTAGTGTGGAGCTCAGCAATGTTCTGTAATGAGCATGGTGGTCCATATTTTAATAAAGCAGATCAACAAATAATTGTAACTGGAACAGTAGGTGGCAGAGGAGTTAGTGCTGATGTAACAAATGGAGGAACATTTACTTTAAGATCTGGCTCTCACCCAAATTGTTTCCCAGGAACAGCAAGTTTACAACTTATTGCAGTATCATATTCTGGAATAAGTAATGGAGGAATATCTGCGGAATGTGGTGCAACATCTGTTGCAGTAGCAGGAACATTATATGGAACAGGTATAATTCACTATAGCGAAGGTGGTGGAATATCTGCATCAAATGATGAAGTTGCATATTTATTAGCAGAAGCAAACGCTAACACACCAGGTGTTGTTCCAAAATCATCATATCCTAACATAGCATGGTGGAATAGAACAGAAGCCGCAATATCAGCTAATAGAGGAAAAAATACTGTATTTGATGAAGATCCATCATTAAGTCAAGACCAAGAAACAGAAGCAAAGAACGCTATAATAGACAAAAATCAAACACAGATAAATAAGTTAAATGCAGAAAAAGAAAAATTAGAAAACAAAATAGCAAGATGGAATAAAACAATTAATAAACTTAATAATAAAATTGGTGGATATGAAGACAATATTAGTTCACTTAGATCTGAGATATCACAAAATGATGAATTAATAGCTAAGAAGCAAAATCAAATAAAAAAATATGAGAAGTCATTAGCAAAAGCACAATCAGATTTAAGTGCAAAACAAGAAGAAAGAGCTGAGCTAGTTGCAAATAAAGAGAATACAGGAAAAGTAGATAAAGAAATTTCTACAATAAAATCAAATATAAGAAAATATGAAGATGGTATTAGTGGTTTGGAAGAAGACATCAAAAATTTAACTGATGAAAATGAAAGCCTTCAAAATCAAATAAATAAATATCAAAAATTAATTAATAACATTCAAGATCCACAAACAAAAAAGCAGTATAACTCAAGTATACCAAGATATCAAAAATATATAAGAAAAGCCGAGAACAGAATAAGTGTTATAAATCAAGAAATAGCAGTACTACAATCTGAAATTGATGAGTTAAATGAATACTTTGAAAAGAGACTTCAAGATAGAGAAAAATTCATGAAATATTTAGATGAAATAACTGTTAGAAAAAATGTTGATACTGATGGATATTCATCAGGAAATGCAACAGGTTTAGTTAAGGAAGCCAGATTATTTGCATTAATGCATCAAGCAATAAGAGCATATGGAAAAAATGGAAATGATGGAACATACCAAGATACTATACAAGATAAAACAAATAAAGAAAAAGTTGAAGTTACATATGATGCAACAAGAAAAAGATACTTAATAGGACCATTCAACTTCCAATACATGGAGGTATATTCTCCAACATCATTAGGAAATTCAGACTTAGGAAACAATGGAAATCAATTTGCAGGTATAACAGGAACACCAGTTCTTTCAGTTCAGAGAACTGTAAATGGAAAAAATATTGTTGAAGACAAAGAACTAGGAGATGGATGGAACTTCTCTTGGGAAGATAATCAGAGAAGAAGCATTGATTCATTAGGAAATGCAATTCCTGATCAATATGATGCATATCCACACACAGGTGAAGATTTTTACATATTACTAGATTATGAAGAAGGTATGCATATGTTAGGAGGATTAACATTTAACTTTAGATGCTTAACTGCAAGCGGAACATATCATATCACAACAGGTTATATAGAAAAATGGGCTTGGTCATCAAGTGGAGTAAGTTACACAAGTTGTAATCATGAATATAGACACTACAAAACTAATGACAAAGGAGAACAAGAGTATGATTATTCAACTTATTGCTCTGACATGACAAGCGCATCAATAACTGTATCAAAATATCAAGTTGGACAGATACATACACAAGAACTAATGAGAGTTGAACAAGCAGATAGATTCTTCTATCAAATGGGAGCAGGATATAGTTTTACAGTAGATGGAAATAAGAAAGATGAAGAAGGACACGCAGAATTTAGGTGGAATATAGATCTGACAACCACTTTAGCTGGTGATGTGTGGGTAGATGGTGACTCACAAAAGGATAGCAGTCTAACAATAGGTATTAAAGAAGGCGGAGAAAAAGAGCTAAAGAATATAGGTGTAACAATATATGTATATTCAGGAAGTAGGAATGTTCGTAAAGCCATAGCTCACAAAGAAAATGGTGAAGAAATAAAATGGCCAATATATACAAATGCTCAAGGTCATTATGAAGTAAAAAGACTTGAAGCACCAGGAAGCGTAAAAAATGGATTCTATGTAATTGAATTCGAATATGATGGACAAGTATATAGACATACAACATATCTAGCCAAATCAGCTAGTACAATTGACATTGACGGAGAAACATATGCATCACAGGGAAAAGCGGCAGAGTATAAAGAAAATCCAAATTCATACAGAGATAGTTCTATGGCTGTTGAACAAGTAGAAAGCAGATACAACTTTGATAGAACATTTGGTGAAATCACAGGTGAAGAAGAGATACAAGATGATAATTCAACAAATGGTAAAACAAAAACAACTGACATAGACGGATACAACGCAGAAGATAATGCAGACGAGAAATTTAATAAGATTTCATATAGAGGTAAAACAGAAGAAAATTTAATGACTTCTAAATTAAATTCAGCAGCATCTCCACAAGATGGATCAGAAGTAAATCAGAAAGTTACACCAGGTCAAGAGTATGAAAGATACAGAATTACAGCAAAAACATATTATGATAATACAGAATTATATGAGATGTCTCTAAGAAAATCTGATTATAGAATTAAGTATCCATTAGTTGAAGAAAAAGATGCACAAGGAAAAGCACAAGATTGGATTTATATAATGAACAATAAGCGTATAAAAGACAGTAGTGGTAATGAAGTTGGAAGATACATAGATGAGTATATGTTACACATTAATTTAGGACTTAAAGAAAGACCAAAAACAGATATGAGCACACTTAAAGATTTATATAAAGTTACAATGATTGTAAATGAGCAAAAAATAACAAAACAGTATAATCTACTTGGAGACTTTGACACATCAGAATACAAACTTGCATTAGAGAAAAGAAAAAAAGAAATAGATGACAAAAAATACGAAAAATATTCATTAGGACTATATTCTACAGATCTTGCATATCAATCATACCAAAGATATAAAGATGCAATTCAAGAAGTACAAGAAATGAAAGAAGGAACTGAACTAAGAGTATTTGTAACATATGTAGTTAGAGTGTACAACAATTCAGATACCAACGAGGTAGAGTTTAATGAAATAACAGATTACTATGATGAACAATACACAATTGTATCAGAAGATGTAAAAGCATCAGTCATAGATAATAATTCAAAGAGAAGCCAGCAAGTTGTTGCGGATGCACCATATTACAGAATAATGAATACAAAAGATGCAGAAATAAATAATTTATGGCAAGAAACAAAAGAGAAAAACTTAGCAGAAAAAGTTGATGGAGTAGATTGCGGAGAAATAAAATGGACAGAAAAGAAGAATGATACTCTAAAAGCAAAACAAAAAATGTTAGTTTCAACAACTGATTCTTTAACTGAAATGAAAATAAAACCAAATCAGTATGCAGAATTATTTACAACATATGAAGTAAATAAAGATGGATATGAAGAAATGAAAAAGAAAGCAGAAGTTTCAATTACAGCAAGAAAAGACATGCTTGGAGATAAAGAAAACATAGCAGAAATTTCAAATTATTCAACTTATTACACTTCAAAAGATTATAATTCAAGATTTTATAGAGCATATAGAAGCGGATGGGTTTCAGGAAGAGTAGATAAAGACTCAGCACCAAATAATATTAAAAAATCTGATATAAAAGATAGAACAAAATACGAAGATGATACAGATAGAGCAATACCTTTAAATATTAAATTAGAAACATATGAAAGAGATATGGCCGGATATGTTTGGGAAGACGCAAAAGACCAAGAAGCAGGAAAATATGAAATATCAACAGGTAATGGATACTATGATGAAGGTTCTGATGATAAATTAATACCTAATGTAGGAATAACAATGTATGAAGTAATAAATATGGGACGATTAAATGAAGACGGCTCATACAATTTAGAATATGATAATTATGATTACTATTATCAAGTACCGCAAGAGTATTACAATTATAATAGTCTGGGTGAATCAGCATACACAATAGAAGGAGGTAAAGCAGAAACTAGCGAAGTTGAAAGCACAGAATCAGCAACAGAAAACGGAAACTACTATATCTATGGTTTCTTACCAGGTGACTATGTTTTAAGATTTGACTATGGAACAAAAGGTGATGGAAATACAGATGTAAAATATACGGCAAATGAAAATGCAGAACCACAAACACCAGAGACAATAAATATTGTTAAATATAATGGTCAAGATTATGAAAATACAAAATTCATGGGAGACTTATCAGAAAAATCAGGAAAAGAGCATTTAAATGATAAATACTTAGACTTAACAGGAAAAACTACAATTGATGGAACAGATATTAGCGAATTAAAAATATCAACAGCAAGAGACAATGAATCAAGAAGAATGATAGTAGATGCATACTCAAGAACAATTGAAAATGATAGAGGACAAATTTTAAGAGAAAGAGATGCATCAAATGAAGAATTTATTGATGCAACAAAAATGTATGCAGAAACACCAATAATGCAAGTAGAAATAGAAGATCCAAAGAAAATGAAAATTGATGGAGATGAAGATGAGACTGCAAGACCTAATGGTGAAAAATACGAACCAGATGCAAAGAAAAACCAGGCAGAACAATATGACGAAAACAATAATCCAATTGTAGAAAATCACTATTCAATAAAAAATATTAACTTTGGTATAGAAGAAAGAGCAAAAACAGATATAGCATTAGAAAAATACATTGAAAATATTCAAGTATTAAAATCAGGTGAAGTAATACTAAACGCATCAATAGATGAAGATGGAGAAATTATAAAAACAGACGTTAATGCAGCAGGGCTTGAAAAAATAGCATACATACCACATACAAAAGCATCAACAGCAGGACTATATCAACAAGGATTTTATGCACTTTCAATAGAAAACGAGTACCTAAATGATATAACATTACGTATTCAATATAAAATGAAATTATTAAATAATTCAGAAGCAGACTTTACAGGAGATTTAGCCGGATTATATAAAGCTGAAGAAATTGTAAATAAAGCTGAGGAGTATAACGAATACAGAGGACATATGCTACAAAAAACAGGAACAGAATACAACACAAGTACAATAAAACCACAAATTGTTGAATATGGTAAATACGTTGGTAGATTCTATTATGAAAACAGAATTAAGGAAGAACCAGAAACATATACAATAAGCGATTATGCAGAAGATAATAGTGCACTAGAAGATGTGGATATTCAATATGAGGGAGACAAATTAGTAACAACAACAGTAGACCAACTTGTAGATTATGTTGATATAGATGCTAGTCCAGAAAATGATAGCTCAGTTGCAAACGCATCATGGATAACATCAGACTTAGGAGCAGAAGGATATAATCCATCATTAAATGGATTAATAGACAAAACAGCATACAGAGTAGTTAATGGAAAAACAAATATTTATGATGAAAAAGACAGAGCATTTATAACAGAAACAAGATCAAATATAGTAATAAGCTATAACGAAAGATTACAAGCATTAAAACAAATACCAACATCAGATGGAGGAACAAGCGATTGTGAATCAACAGGAAGAGTTGAATATGAAGACAATGAAAAAACAAGTAGTAAGTATAACAGTACATTAACAAAAGAATTAAAATCAAAGAACTACGTTGGAGAAGATAGCGATGAATTCTATTCAGAAATCCGTCTAACAGCAAGAAAAGAAGCATCATCAGGAACGGATGCAAACCAAATGAGAATAGACAATTTAGCAGAAGTATTAGTATATTCAAACTCAACAGGTAGAAGAGATATAAACTCTGTTCCAGGAAATGCAATGGTAATTTCAACAACACAAGGAATGTGGAAAGCAGGATACAATAGTATAGAACTACATAAATCAACAGCATCAGGTGACTGGGAAACAGAATCAAAAAATTGGACAAAATATCCTGAAAATGATGCATGGTCACCAGAATATGTAACAGTAATAGCACCAACAGGTATAGCAATACGAACATATATTAAAAATAATATTGTTCCATTAATAATTTTAGCAATTGCAATGGGAGCAATGGGAATAGTATTTGTAATAAAACAAAAGAAAATTCAAGATGATGAAGAGAAATAAAATATTTTATAAACTAAGGAAGCTTCAAAACTTTCTTAGTTTATAAATCTATTTAAGAAAAGCAATGCATATTATATAAATAAGGAGAAGGAATCTATGAATAAAAAAGTTCTCTCAGGCGTTTTAGCTGGAATTACATTACTGTCAATACACAGTAGTGCAAAAGCAGCTCAAATAACCAATTCAGCAAAAATTAATCAAATCGTAACTAATAATGGAAAACAGATGAACATCATGTATGAATCTAAAACGGAAATGACATCAGGAACAAAATTAGTAGGTTCATTATTTTCTAAAATAGCAGATAGTAAAATAGGAGCAAGTCTGCCAACATCATATATTCCATCATTCAAATCAAAATTAACTGTAAAAAATCAAACAGCAAGTGGAAAAGATACATATGAATGTTGGGCCAATGCACTAGTTTCGGCATATGAAGCATATAATTATGCAACAAATTCAAGTCTGCAAGGAAAAGAATATTCAGCAAGACATGTTAATTATTTTTCAAACAATGTCTTTAAAGACCAAACACTAACAAAAAACGCATATAACAGAGATGCTAAAACTGCAGAAGGAGGAACTTCAGCAATGGCACTTAATTATAGCGTTAGTGGAAATGGACCAGTTCTTGAATCAGACATGCCATCAACAGGAGCGATTACAGGAATAAATTATTCTGAATTAAAAACGAAAAACGGAACGCAAGAGAATTTAAATGACTATATAGCCTTCCCATCAATATATAAAAAGGTTTTAGATACTGGAGAAATACAATATTATAATCAATATAATTATAATTCAGACGTATTTTCAAGCCAAATTTCAAATATAGATACATATAGAAATACAATAAAACAACAAATAAAAACAAATGGCGGAGTAATGGCTAATATATTCCAAGTAGATGGAGACAAAGATGTATATGTACCACAAATAGAAATAAATGGGAAAATAGCACCACCAAATCATGCGATACTAATTGTTGGTTGGGATGATGATTACTACCCAAGCAATGATAATATTCAAGTACCAAACGGAAGAACATGGAGAAATAAAGGAGCATACATAGCGTTAAACTCATATGGAAAAGATGACTATTACGATGGATATATATATATTTCATATGATGACTTTTTTGTAGAACAAGCAATGACAGGAATTACAAGAGCATCAGAGCCAACATACTCAAACGTATATTTACATGATGAACTAGGATGTACATCAGAGTATACACTATCAGGAACATCAGCATCAGTAGTTAATGTTTTTGATAGAACAACTCAAGATTCAGAAAAATTACTACAAATAGGTATACCTTCATTCAAAGCACAAAAAGCAAAAGTATATTATACAGAAACTTTTGGACAAAAAGGATATCCTGTTAATTTCAAACTATTAAAAGAAAATGTAGATTTAACATATGGATACACATCAGTAGATTTAAGCAATATTAATTTAACTAAAGATAAATTCGCGATATGTGTAACATACATATCAGAAGGCGGAGAAGCAAGCATACCAATAGAGATGCCTAAAAACAATTTAATTTCATTGGGAAGCACATATGATTATGCAACGGCAAATCAAGGAGAGAGTTATTTAGTGTACACAGATACCACAACAGGAGCATTTGATTATACGCAATCAACATATTCATTTCAAGATTTAAAATATCAATCAATTTATTTAGATGGAGGAATAAGAGCATACACAAAACAAGAAAATGCGCCAACTCCAACAGACGACACAATAACATCAACAGCATATAAAATAAAAAATAACATAATAACAAGAGTACCGGTAAACACAACAATTGCACAATTTAAAAATGGAATAACTGCCAGTCAAACATATACAATAGTAGACAAAAACGGAAATGAAGTTAAAAACAATTTAGTAAGAACAGGCTATAAAGTAAAAGTAGGAACAAAAGAATATATTATTTCTGTTGTTTCAGATATATCAGGCTCAGGAACAGATGAATATGCAAGAGCATTAGATTTAGCTAAAATGAGAGCCCATCTAGTAGAACTAAAAGGATCAATACTTACAGGAGCAAATTTAGAATCAGCAGATATTAATGGAAACGGCACAGTTGATATTGTAGACCTACTAAAACTTAGAGAATTATGTGTTCAATAGCAAAATCTGACAAATATCAAAAAAGGGTTGACGTAATGTAGTAAAGACGTTATAATATTGTATGTAAAGGAGAAATTTGAATGAAAAGAAAGAAAATTGTAATCACATTATTGACTATTTTGACAGTAATGGCATTAATGATTAGTAAATCATTTGCTGCAGGTTCTTACTCAGCATCATTAACACCAAATAATTCAAAAGTTTCAAAAGGATCTGAACTTAAAGTAACACTTAAGTTATCAGGAATTAGTGTTGATGGAGGAATAAACGGAGTAGTAGGAACATTAAAATTTGATACAGATATATTAACACTTAGTAAATCAGATGTAAAAGGCTTAGATGGATGGACAGTTACGTATAATGAGGATAATAAAAAATTAGAGATAGATAGTGCAGAAGCAATCACTACAGATAAAGAGATTGCAACATTTACATTTAAAGTAAAGGATAACACAACAGCTACAAATGCAGCTATACAACTTGTTTCAATCTCAGCAGCAAACTCTACACTAGATAATGCAATTTCAATATCAGATATTTCAACAAATATCACAATTGGAACATCAATAGGTGGAAATAATAACAGTAGTAATAGCAATAGTATTTCAAATGACACAAATAATAGTACAAGTAATAAGACAAATAACAATACTAATAATGCAACAGGAAATCAAACAAACAATAACACAGCAAGAAATTCAGTAGCAAATACAGTATCAAAAGAATCAAATACAACAACAGTAAATAATGAAAATATGCCATACACAGGAGCTTCAGATTATATTGTTCCATTAATGTTAGCAGTATTAACATTAGCAATAGTATCATTTGTAAATTATAAAAAAATAGAAAAATAATAAAATAAAAAGAACAACTCTTTCAAAAAGGGTTGTTTTTTTATACCTATTTCAGAAGCAAAAAGAAAAATACATATTAATTTTTTCACACCTTGCTGTCGCATTCTTCGGTTCTTGAAAATAGAAATTTATTATTTCTATTTTCAAACAGGGGAGAATGCTTCAATCGCAGTCACTTCACTTGCGTTTCGTTCCTTTAGTCGCTGCGCGGTGATTCAAAAATTTAATATGTATTTTTCTTTTTATACACTAAAAATAAATAAAAGTGCTTTAGTTCTACAGAGTTTTGTTATATAATAATAATCACGAAAAAAAGAGAGGAAGTTAGTAAATGGCTAAAAAATTATTAGTAACAGAAAAACCAAGTGTAGCAATGGAATTCGCCAAAGCACTTAAAATTAATACAACAAGAAAAAATGGATACCTTGAATCAGACGAATGGATAATAACATGGTGCGTAGGCCATTTAGTAACAATGTCATACCCAGAAAAATATGACGAAAATCTAAAAAAATGGAGACTAGACACACTTCCATTCATTCCAAAAGAATGGAAATATGAAATAATACCACAAGTACAAAACCAGTTCAATGTAATAGAAAGTTTAATGAAAAGAGAAGACGTTTCAGAAATATACAACGCAGGTGACTCCGGACGAGAAGGAGAATATATTCAAAGACTAGTACTAATGATGGCAAAACCAAATCCAAGCACACAAATAAAAAGAGTATGGATAGACTCACAAACAGAAGAAGAAATTTTAAAAGGAATCAGAGAAGCAAAGGATCAATCATACTATGACAGCTTAGCAGATTCAGCATATTTAAGAGCAAAAGAAGACTACCTAATAGGTATCAACTTTTCAAGACTATTATCAATAATCTTTGGAAGAAGAGTAGCAAACCAAATAAAAGAAGAAAGAGTTTCAATCGCAGTAGGAAGAGTAATGACATGCGTTTTAGGAATGGTAGTATCAAGAGAAAGAGAAATCAGAAATTTCAAGAAAACAAAGTATTATAAAATATCAGGAGAATTTGGTGAAGAAAGCTTTTTCAGAGCAGAATGGAAATCAACAGAAAAATCAAAAATGTTTGAATCACCACACCTATATAATGAAACAGGATTTAAAAAACAAGAAGTAGCAAATAAATTCATAGACTCAATAAAAGACAAAGATGCAATAATAGAAAACGTAAAAAAGTCAAAACAAAAAGAAAATCCACCACTACTATTCAACCTAGCAGAAGTTCAAAATGAATGTACAAAAAGATTCAAAATCAAACCAGACCAAACATTAGAAATAATTCAAGAATTGTACGAAAAGAAACTAGTAACATACCCAAGAACTGACGCAAGAGTATTATCAACTGCAATTGCAAAAGTAATTACAAAGAACTTAAACGGAATAGCAAAAGGCTTTAAAAACCAAGAAGTACAAGAAATTTTAGCCAAAATGTCAGCAGAAAAATACCCAACAGACCTAACAAAAACAAAATACGTAAACGATGCAAAAATAACAGACCACTACGCAATAATCCCAACAGGACAAGGATTTGAAAATTATGATGCATTATCAGACTTAAAAAAGAACGTGTACATATTAATTGTAAAAAGATTTTTAAGCATTTTCTATCCACCAGCAGAATACAACAAAATAAATGTAACAATAAAAATTGAAAATGAGGAATTCTATGCAAATGAAAAGGTATGTGTAAACAGAGGATACTTAGACGTACTAAAAGGCGAAGCAGAAGAAAAAGAAAGCAACATGGACGTACTAAAAGCCTTGAAAAAAGGAGAAAAAATATCAATTCACTTATTAGAAACGAAAGAAGCAGAAACCTCACCACCAAGCAGATACAACTCAGGCTCAATGATACTTGCAATGGAGAACGCAGGAAAACTAATTGAAGATGAAGCACTAAGAGAACAAATAAAAGGAGCTGGAATAGGTACAAGCGCAACAAGAGCAGAAATAATGAAAAAACTAGAAAGAATAAACTACATAGCAATAAATCCCAAAACACAAATAATAACACCAACAGAAAAAGGAGAAGCAATCTACGACGTAGTATTCGCATCAATGCCAGATATGCTAAACCCGGACCTAACAGCAAGCTGGGAAAAAGGTTTAGACATGGTTGCCAAAAAAGAAATTGAACCAGGAGTATTCATGGAGAAACTTGAAAAGTATATTAGGAATAAAATTGGTAGATTAGTAATTAATATGTAAATACAAAGATTATTGAAGAAGAAAAATACATATAAAATTTTTGAATATGTATTTTTCTTTTTAGTACTGTGGATAAAAATTTTTAAATACAAAAAGGTTGTGGATTATTTTATTTTCAAAAAATTGGAATTGCGAGCTTCCGCTAGATTATTAAGGTTTTGTTGATAAAATGTAAATAAAAAGATAAGTAAACGAAAAAAATTCACCCACGAATTTATTTTTAATTCGTAAAACCTTTATATATAAATAAAAAACAAATAAAACTTGTCTTTTATACTGATTTTTCAATACACAATAGACATTTTATAACATTGACTTTCTATATAGTCTATTTAAAATATAAATATAAATAAGATTATAAGGAGCCAAAAAAATGTTGAAGAACTTGAAAGAAAAATTAAAAAAAGGAATTACCAAAAAGAAAATTGCAACAATCGCAATCTTTGCAGTAGCTGTAATCATAGCAATTATTGCAATCGTAGTTAATCAAACTAATGAGCAAAGCTCAAAAAGGAAGAAAATCATTGCAGACGGAGAACTAGCACGTGCAATGACATATGACCAATTTGCAGAAGGAGACGATGCCATAGAAGGTACTGATAATGTTAAGTTCAGCGCCTTCTTTTTGCGTGACATAAACGGAGACGGGTATGCAGAGAAGATAAAAGGAACCTGTAAGCAAATCGGAAAAGAAGACACGTTGTACATGGAGGTAAATGTTCAAACAGATGGTATTTTGAA
>ULQE01029806.1_pt1 | contig 17431 bp, 17 predicted proteins | sample 1954171 | NCBI WGS metagenome assembly ULQE01 (sample SAMEA4835647, study PRJEB28245) | human gut metagenome | biome: gut microbiome; material: fecal sample | place: Denmark | collected 2008
TCATTTTCAAACGATTATGTAATTATTAACAGAGTATTGTAAGTAGAATTCTTGCTATGCATGCATATATTTATATACCAATAGAGACGTCTGTTAGTGATTTTGTGAAGTTGCAAAATATGAGCATGCAAATGCTAATGGATAGACAAATAAAAGATGCTTTATCAAAAAGTTTGCAAGATAAACGTATTGCTAGAACCAAAGGAAAGACAACAAAGAAATTGTCATTGCTTGACTTGATAAATGAAATACTGGAGGAATATGTAAACAGTGTAGAAACTGATATAAAAAATGAATATGACGGTTACAGTTATCGCCCCAAACCGAATCAAAGTTCTAAACTTACGGTAAATCATGTTGCAGATACGATAATAGAAGCATACTATTCTAAGCGTGTTTTTAAGAAAGATGGAAAATTGATAGAAGATTTATCTTCTGGAGAGAAACGCTTGATTCTTGTAGATATTATTTCTGCTTTTATTCAAAAAAATAATCCATCGCGAGAGTTGATTGTAGCTATAGATGAGCCTGAAAGTTCTTTGCATATCTCAAAATGCTATGAACAATTCTCTAAAATAAATAGAATAGCTATAGAGTTTCACCATCAGATATTTGTTACGACTCATTGGTATGGATCTTTACCAGTGCTAAAGTGTGGTGGGTTGATACACATAGCTGATAATGCGAAGGCCAATTATTGTGAGCTAATGAATTATTTTGAAAAACGAGGGGATTTGCCTAACGACATTCAATTAAAGGGATACTTTGATTTATCATCCTCACTTTTATATGCATTTAGAAATTCTAAACAGACAATGATACTTGTAGAAGGCTTTGAGGATAAAAGATACTTAGAGTATTATCTTTCTACTGAAAATTTAGTTATAATACCTGTTGGAGGTTGTTCAAACGTAAAGAAAATATTTGGTTATCTCTATACACCTATGTCCGACAAGGAAATGATACCTAAGTCTGGGAACTACAAGATTATATGCTTGATAGATACAGATATTTCATGTCCAACAATTGGATTCGAGAAAGATTTGCCGTCGAACATTTTAATGATGCGAAGACTTCATCAAGAAGACAATGAAGTGGCTTGCATTATTAAGTGCGATGATAATAAAAAAAATCCAACAGAAGTAGAGGAAGTATTGGAACCCTTACTTTTTTATAAAAGTGTGGATGAAGCTATACAAGAGTTTGCTACTAATGAAGAAAAAGAAACATGGAACTATTATGAATTTAACGCTAATGTAAACAATAGTAGGATTAAAGGAGATTACAGCATATTAAAATCAAAATCTTCAGATCGTGATTTGGCTTCTGATAAATCGGTAATATCAAGTTTTATTGATTCACACAAAGACGAAATAGCTCAAAAATACATAAATCAAACACCAACAGGAAATGTACCAAAATGGATAGAAGAATTAGAGAGGTTGTGTAATGTAGATTTAAGAAGGTGAAATGTTTTAGTGAGCACTCAAATTAAGGCTCATTTTTGAAAGGTGTAACTTTGCTGCCAATTTTTAAACATTGATTTATGTACAGCAGCGAAGATTTGGAACATTTTCGATAAACTATGAGCATTGCCAGCTTGCTTGATCTTTGTCATAATGAGAAAATGTATGTAGTATTCCTGCCTTCTGGGTCTTTACAGAAATAGATTGCTTCTGCAAAGTATTAACGACCGATTAATGTTCGATTAACGGCGATTAATGTGAACCCCCTTGGCAGCTTGCCTGCCAACCATACCCTCAACGTCTCTCAGCCTGGTGCCGAGACTCCATATTAAACGTATAACCTCTATAAACATAAACAGAAAACATGGTAAAGTATAACATAAATCTCGAGGGCAAAACCGTCCTCGTGACAGGCGCTGCTGGTTTTATCGGCAGCAACCTCGTCAAGCGACTCTTCCACGATGTCAAGAACATCAAGGTAATTGGAATCGATTCAATTACGGACTATTATGATGTCAACATCAAGTATGAGCGTCTGAAAGAAATAGAGGCTTTGCATGGTGACTGGACTTTTGTCCATGCCTCCATCGCTGACAAAGACGCAGTAGAGAAAATCTTCACGGAAAACAAGTTTGCCGTTGTCGTGAACCTTGCTGCCCAGGCAGGAGTCCGCTACAGCATCACCAATCCCGATGCTTACATTCAGAGCAATCTTATCGGTTTCTATAATATCCTGGAGGCTTGCCGTCACCATGAGGTCGAGCATTTGGTCTATGCCTCATCCTCCTCGGTCTATGGCAGCAACAAGAAGGTTCCGTACTCCACCGATGACAAGGTGGACAATCCTGTATCCCTCTATGCAGCTACGAAAAAGAGCAACGAGTTGATGGCGCACGCCTATAGCAAACTCTATAACATCCCGTCAACGGGCCTCCGCTTCTTCACTGTCTATGGTCCTGCAGGTCGTCCCGACATGGCCTACTTTGGTTTTACTAACAAACTGGTCAAAGGCGAGACCATCAAGATCTTCAATTACGGCAATTGCAAGCGCGACTTCACCTTTGTCGATGACATTGTAGAGGGAGTCGTCCGCATCATGCAACATGCCCCAGAGAAACAGAACGGAGAAGACGGTCTTCCTATTCCGCCCTACAAGGTGTATAATATCGGCAACAATTCCCCCGAGAATCTCCTCGACTTCGTCACTATTCTTCAGGAAGAATTGGTGCGCGCTGGCGTGCTACCCAAAGACTACGACTTTGAGGCCCATAAGGAGCTCGTTCCGATGCAGCCTGGAGACGTCCCCGTTACCTACGCTGACACTACCCCTCTGGAGCAAGACTTTGGATTCAAGCCGAATACAAGTCTGCGAGAGGGATTGAGACGCTTTGCAGAGTGGTATGCAAAGTACTATTGATCAATTTTCATTCCTGACTATCTTAGAAGAACAAAAGTGGGATCGAAAATACTTATAATACTTCTGAGATAGACTTGATTTTTAAATAGTAAATGAAAAGGATTTCGGAAATTATAAAACAAATCAATAGTAGCAAAGATGGTAAAACGGTCTTTGCAAATTTTGGATATTTGTCGCTGTTGCAAGTGGCTGGTTATGTCTTTCCTTTGATTTCGATGCCTTATCTTGCACGTGTGATAGGTGCGGATGGCTTTGGAAAGATAGCCTTTGCTTCAGCTATAGTTGTGTGGATTCAGACAATATCCGATTGGGGATTCAATCTTACGGCAACCCGTGATGTAGCGCAAAATAGGGATAACAAAGAGTTGGTTTCTAGAATTTTCAGTAATGTTTTGTGGGCAAGAAGTGTTTTAACTCTGCTGTCAGGCATAATTCTGTTGCTAGTAGTTTTGCTGGTTCCATACTTAAGGGAGAACGCTGATATTATTTTTGTCACATTTTTGCTAGTTCCTGGTTATATTCTGTTTCCTGAGTGGTTTTTTCAAGCGATAGAAAAGATGAAATATACCACATTTTTCAATCTTTTTTTAAAGCTTGTATTCACAGTAGCAGTGTTTGTTTTCATACATAAAAGGGAGGATTATCTGATGCAGCCTCTTTTGACCACCATCGGCTATCTATTATGTGGTATAGGAGCCTTGTATCTGATTTTCAAAAAATGGGGTTATAGTTTATATAAGCCGCAATGGGGCGAGATTTTTAAGACGATACGAAATAGCACAGATGTGTTTATAAACAATTTGATGCCGAACCTCTACAATAGTTTCTCTGTTATGTTGCTAGGATTCTTTGGGGGATCTACCGCCAATGGCATATATGATGGGGGTAATAGGTTCCCTAGTATTTTCTATCAATTTCAATCTGTGCTGTCAAGGGCGTTTTATCCTTTTTTGTCAAGGCGTCCAGATAAGCATTCTTTTTATGCAAAGTTGAATATTGTATCGGCGCTGGTAGGATCCGTTATACTTGTATTAATATCCCCCTTGATTATAAAGATCATGTTGGGTGATGAATTTGAGAAATCAGTTGTTGTAATGCAGATTCTTTCCTTTTCTGTAGTATTTCTCGCAATGGGTTATACGTACGGAACTAATTTCTTGATTATTAACCATAAGGAAAAGCCATTGAGGAACCTCACCTTTATCTCATCTATAGTAGGTATGTGTGTTTCTGTTCCTCTTGTATATTACTTTTCATATATCGGAGCTGCTGTAACCGTACTATTGTGTAGAGGATTATTGGGAGTTGGGTCTTATGTGTTGGCAAAAAGGATTAAATAGACGTTTGTAATTAACATCATTATGAAAATAGGTATCATTAAAGAAACAAAGGATCCTGTTGATAACAGGGTTGCGTTAACTCCAAGTCAGGTTGCATTGCTAAATGAACGGTATCCCAATCACCGCATCGTTGTGCAATCAAGTGATATTAGAGCTTATACGGATGAGGAGTATCGCCAACATAGGGTTGAAGTAGTTGACGATTTGTCTGACTGTGATGTGTTGTTTGGCATTAAAGAGGCAAGTATCCCGACTTTAATTCCAGGCAAACACTATGTGTTTTTTGGGCATATTGCAAAAATGCAGTCATATAACCGTCCGTTGATTCAAGCCATGATAGAGAAGAAATTGACTTTCTCTGATTATGAGTATCTTGTAGATGATGACAACCAAAGAGTTTGTGCATTTGGATGGTGGGCTGGAGCTGTTGGAGTTTACTACACACTAAGAGGTTATGGCTTAAGGACCAAGTTGTATTCTTTGCCAAAGCCGGATATTCGTTTTACACTTGAGGAGTTGCTGGGCAATTTGTGCAGTGTCTCTCTACCCGCAATCAAGTTGCTTGTTACTGGCAATGGTAGGGTATCACAAGGTGCTCAATATGTTTTGAATTATATCAAGGCGAGACAATTAAACGAGGACGAATACCTGTCTTCAAAAGAGGTTGATACTATTTCTTTTGCCGTGGCAAAAGCTGATGCTTTGGTAAAAAGGATTGATAATCAACCTTTTGACTCTATGGATTTTAGGGCCAACCCACAGAATTATAAGAGTGATTTCATGCGTTGGGCAAGAGCTACTGATGTCCTTATATGTGCGCACTATTGGGCAGCAGACGCTCCTGTATATCTTTCCTCTGAAGAACTACAAGATGAGGAACTTAGGATAAAAATGATAGGAGACATTACCTGTGACATTATGGGAAGTATTCATTCTACCCTGCGCTCATCAACGCATGACGACCCGTATTATGATTATAATCCCGTCACAAAGACCGAAGAAGCAGCGTTCTCTAATGACAACAACATTAGCGTGATGGCTGTAGATACGTGTCCCAATGCTCTGCCGCGAGACACAAGCGAATACTTTGGAGAAATGCTGATCAAGCATGTCTTTACTCCCTTACTTGAAGGAAAGCAATCGCCGGTGATAGATCGTTCTACTATACTTAGAGATGGTAAGCTCACTGAACGTTTCGCTTATCTGAGCGATTTTGCAAACGGTAAATAATTTACATCATATACGTACTATAAATGGAAATAAAGGATATAATTTGCCGAATCTTAGTAAGGTTAGGTGTCACGAAGAATCATTGGCCTATCTGTTTACTCGAATATGCCAATATGCAATTGTACAAACAAAAGCAAGGCTATACTTTTGATCTCGACACACCTTGTACGTTTACTGAAAAGATACAGTGGCAGAAAACCCGCTTCAAACGTCAGGACATTGTTAGATATGTTGACAAATACCTCTTCAAGCAATTGATCAAAGAGAAGCTTGGAGATGGTTTTACGATACCGATGTATGGGGCGTGGACGAATGTGAATGATTTTAGAAATGCCTGGGATTCTTTGCCAGAGAAGTTTTGTTTGAAGTCAACGCTTCAATCGGATGGAAAGTATATTAAAGTAATAGAGAAATCCCAAACTGATCTTGAGGAGCTATGCAATGAAGTGAAAGAATGGCTGCGGCCTAAGAACCTCTTAATCCATTCCTTCTGTTCAGCATATTACAAGGCGGTTCCCCGAATCCTTGCAGAGGAGTATATGGAGTCTGTAAAAGATCAATTGTACGACTACAAGTTCTTTTGTTTTGATGGTAAGCCCTATTGTATCTATGCTGCAACAGAGCATTTCCAAGACGAGTTCTATCCAATCTCGTTTTATGATTTAGAGTGGGGACAAATGGACGTCCAGTACGGCAATCACCGTAAGGATTTTATACCTAAGCCTCTCCATTTCGATGAGATGAAGGAAATAGCATTCAAACTGTGTCAAGGTTTTCCATTTATTAGGGTGGACTTTTTTGATACTCCAAACAAATTGTATGTAGCGGAACTCACATTTTATCCAGGAGGTGGTCTTACGCCGTATCATCCCGAAGAGTTCAATGAAAAGTTGGGAAATATGCTCCATTTAAAACATAAGTAAAAATGAATACAATAAATAGAATATTGAAAGGCATCCTCCGCCGTGGAGGAAGACTCTTTCCTGATAAGTTTCAAATTGAGATGTATTATCGTTTGGAAATGGGAAAGAAACTGGATCTTAAGAATCCAAAGACGATGAACGAAAAGCTTCAATGGCTTAAATTATACAACCGCAAAGAGGAATATAGAGATCTTGTGGATAAGGTGAAGGTGAAGGCCATTGTTGCTAAGAAAATTGGAGAACAATATGTTGTGCCCCTTCTTGGCGTTTGGGACAGTTTTGATGATATTGATTTCGATAAATTGCCGGATCAATTTGTGCTAAAGACCAATCATAGTGGAGGAAACACTGGCGTTATAGTAGTTCCTAATAAGTCGAAACTCAATAAAGCAGAAGCGAAAGCAAAACTTGATAAATCTCTTAAATCAGATGTTTATCGAGCCTTTCGTGAGTGGCCTTATAAAGATATGGAGAAAAAAATATTTGCAGAGGCATATCTTGGGGAAGATTTAGTGGATTACAAGTTTTATTGCTTTGATGGAAATGCTGATTGCGTTCTTTTGTGTATTGACCGTCAGATAGGTGCTGCCAAATTCTATTTCTTTGATAAGGATTGGAAACTTTGTCGTTATAATAAGCGTGGTAAGGAAGCTCCTGCAGACTTTACTCTTCCAAAGCCTGAAGGTGTTGATGAAATGTTCAGATTGGCTTCTGAAATGTCAAAGGGATTCCCGTTTGTAAGAATGGATTTCTATGATGTGAATGGAAAGATCTATTTTGGAGAATATACGTTCTTTCCAGCCTCTGGGTATGATGCCAATAGGTTACCCGAAGCTGATTTGTTTTTTGGGAGCAAAATAGTGTTGCCTTCAAAATCTAAATGAGAAACTATATTCTTTCAAAAAGCTAAGTAATAGGTGGTAAAGGGAGTAGAATTTGTTTTTTTGTAGTTGAAGATATTCATGTTCGGTTTAAAAAAACTAAATAGGTGTGATGTGTATTTGGCATTGAATCTTTTATATTCGATGCAAGGCTTGTTATATCCTTCGGGAGCGTTCAATCAAATGCTTCAGTTGATTATTATAATATGGGGTTTGGTGGTTTTCATGCGCTATATTGCAGTTCCCGCGCGACAAACAAAGTTCTTGAAAGCTACCTCTGCTTTGGTTTTCATGTACTGCTTGTATGGAGGAATACTCATTATTTTTGGAAATCCATTGCTTGACCATATTCCGAATCTGCCTGCAAAGTATATATATCTTCAATCTTCATTACGCTCCCTGCTACGAATATATGTGTTTTTCAATTACGCAAGAGCAGGGTATATAACGGCGAGTCGTATTCGTGTATATGCAATGATCTTTTTACTCTCTCTTGTCCCTCAGTTTTATTACCAGCAAGATCAAATTATGTTGGCTTCTGATAGAGATGAGGTGACAAATAATATGGGATATACTTTCTTGTCAGTTATACCAATGCTGTTCTTTTTTAGCAAAAAGCCACTTATTCAGTATGCCTTACTTGCTATTACCATGCTGTTTATAATCATTTCTATGAAGCGAGGTGCTATTGCCATAGGCGCTATAGCGGTGGTTGCTCTTATTTGGTCTAATCTGTTTTCGAAAGATTCCAAACATAAGATCTGGTCTTTGTTATTTGCTGTGGTACTTGTTATGGCTACTGTAACGGTCGTATCTAGTATGATGGCTGAGGGTGGATATTTTGCATATAGGGTGGAGCAAACTTTGTCCGGAGACACTAGTGGAAGAGACGAAATATATGAAACTCTGTGGACTTGTATATTGGGTGAAACAAACATGTTTTATATGCTTTTTGGAAGAGGAGCTAATGGAACTTGGGCAGTATCAGGAGATTTTGCTCATCAAGATTGGTTGGAAACCCTTTGTAATAATGGACTGGTTGGAGGGCTTATTCTTCTTGGATTTTATTATCGCCTACTTATGGATGCATTTTCCTCAAAGGCCCTCTTTTCTAAAAACTATTTCATCGCATATTTGGTGTTGTTTTTTATAGCTTTTTCTAAGACCCTGTTTAGTATGTCTATACAAAGTATGGAAGTTTCACTCTCTCTGTTATTGGGCTTTTTTAATTTTAAACTGAATCAACTCAATAAATGCAGATTGTACAAAAAAGCATAAATTCACGATGAAGAAGATTATTTTATTTACAGATTGTCTTGGGGCGGGAGGAGCGCAGCGTCAATTGGTAGGGTTGGCGATAATGCTTAAGGAAAAAGACTATAATGTGACTGTCGCCACATATCACAATATAGATTTTTACAAGAAGCAATTAGACGATGCGGGCGTTCGTAATCTTGTAATACCGAATGCAAGTAATACGAAGAAGCGTATTTGGGCCGTGCGTACATTCCTACAAAAAGAAAGACCTGATTGGGTGGTAGCTTATCTTGAGACTCCCTCTTTGCTTGCTTGTATAGCTAAGGTTACTGGCTGTAAGTTTCGTTTGATAGTGAGCGAACGAAATACGACGCAAACTGTTGGAATGAACGAACGTGTGCGCTTCTTCCTTTATCGTTGGGCAGACGCAATCGTTCCCAACAGTTATGCGCAAGAGAATTATTTAATAAGCCATTATCCATGGATGCAAAAGAAGCTAAAAACAATAACCAATTTTGTGGATCTTGATTATTTCTCCTTTATTGAGCGTAAAAAACGCGAAGTTCCCGAGATTGTAATTGCTGCTTCGATATGGAAATCTAAGAATACGCTCGGCTTTATTGAAGCGGTCAAAATACTGGTAGAAAGAAACTGTAGGTTTCATGTGTCTTGGTATGGGAAAAGTGAAACTAATATTGATTACTACAACGATTGTCTGCAAAAAATAAAGGACTATGGTATTCAAGACTATATAGAGTTGAAAGATAAAACCAAGCAGATAAAAAATGTGTATCATAACGCAGATCTGTTTTGTCTTCCATCATTTTACGAAGGTACGCCTAATGTAATATGTGAAGCAATCTCTACTGGACTGCCAGTTGCTTGCAGTGATGTTTGTGATAATCATATTTATGTGATGACTGGACAAAATGGCGTCCTTTTTGATCCCAATAATCCGAATGATATGGCAAATAAAATATCACACCTCTTGAATTTGTCTGATGTTGATTTCCAAGAATATCAGAGAAACAGTCGAGATATTGCAGTTGGTAAGCTATCTAAGGATAGTTTTGTTGGTGCCTATATTAAAATAATCGAATCATGAGTATCCTTTATAAGCTAAAGCGAAACCTTATGGTTAGAGGTGTGGTTTCGCTTTTTCGTCGTTATTTCGTTCGAAAATCGCAGTTTGGCAAGTTTGGCAACGATGCACGCATAACTCCACCATGTGCGTTGAGTGGCGCTCGTAATATATCTCTCGGTGAGGGATGCGTTATTGGTGCAAATGCTTTGTTGTATGCTACAAATGCCAGAATAGTCTTTAAACGGCATGTAGTTGCTGCTCAGGGGTTACATATCGTGACGGGAGCGCATGAACGTCGTATAGGACGGTTTTGCGCTACCATTACAGAGGCAGAAAAAGACCACTCAAAACAACTTGATGCAGATGTCGTTGTCGAGGAGGATGTGTGGTTCGGCCTTGATGTGCACGTTATGCCAGGGGTGACCATTGGTCGAGGTGCGACTATTGGTGCGGGAGCGGTAGTGACAAAAGATATTCCTCCTTATTGTGTTGCAGTAGGAGTTCCTGCGAAGCCGGTAGAGTTCTATTGGACCGTAGAGCAGATTCTCGAACATGAAGCACAGTTGTATCCTGAGGATGAAAGATATACTAGAGAACAACTAGAAAAAATAATGAAAAAATGACTAATGTTTTACTTTGTACCCCATATTTGCAGTCTCCAGAAGTGGTTTCTGGAGGAATTGGGATATGGGCGAATAATATCTTAAGCTATCACAGCAAGATAGACTCTTCCATCGCTATAACACCCGTTTCCTTCGACCGTAAATATCGTGTAAGAGAAACCGACAGTGCGATTAAACGCCTGTGTATGGGGCTCAAGGACTATTGGGGATCAATCAGAACTACTTTTGCTCGCATTGATGCGGGCGGTATAGATGTAGTTCACTTGTGTACGAGCGCAGAGTTGAGCCTTTACAAGGACTTGTATATCCTAAAAAGGGCCAAACGTAAAGGGGTGAAGACCGTCGTGCATTTCCATTTCGGACGAATCCCAAAGGTCGTCAAGGCAAACAATTGGGAAGGTAAGATGGTCTTGAAGGTATGCAGGAGTGCAGATTCTGTCATTGTGATGGACAAGTCTTCCTATTTATGTCTTGAGGCTAAAGGGCTTACGAATATTCATTATGTACCAAATCCACTCTCGGAGTCTATAATAGAAGAGGTTGCTGAGTATGAAAAGATAATAGAGCGTGTTGATAAAAAAGTGCTCTTTGTGGGGCATGTAATTGTTACCAAAGGAGTCTATGAGTTGGTAAAAGCTTGCTTGAATGTACCTGGAATCGAACTGCATATTGTCGGTACAGTGGACGAGTCAATCAAGACTGATCTGCAAGCGATAGCTCAGCAGCGTGATAATGGATCTTGGTTAAAAATGCGCGGTTCAATGTCCCATACTGATGTTGTAAAGGAAATGTTGTCGGCTCGATATTTTGTTTTACCATCTTATACTGAGGGCTTCCCTAATGTTATTCTTGAGAGCATGGCTTCTTCTTGTACTATTTTGGCAACTAGGGTGGGGGCTATACCTGAAATGCTTGACTTTGATAGTTATCATCCGTGTGGCGTGGAGTTAGCACCGCAAAACGTAGTGTCTATATCAGATGGCTTGTCAACTCTTCTTCCTGATAAAGAAAAAAGCTGCAAGCTAGGACAAATGGCTAAAGAAAAAGTGCTAAGTACTTATTCTATTCCTATTGTTTGGAAACAGCTTTCGGAAATATGGAGTAAAAAAATATAATTATGGAAATGTTGATTCGTACTGTGTTCTTTTTCTTGCTGTATTTGAAATGCCGCATTATATATCGCAAGCAGGTATATTTTAGGGGCTTCAGCGTGGTGTGCTATGAAAGGGGCTAATATCCTTTTTAACAACGCAGGGGGGAAATCAACATTCTCTCCCATCCTTTCAGCAATATGTTTGGATTGTCGCAACGCTGCATTATAATGGCAAAAACGGTGGAAAGATCATTATCAACGAAGGGGTTGGGATGAGTGGGTGTTCTCTCTACTCAATGGAAAGCATTACCATCGGGCGCAATACTGATATTGGTTCGGGATGTAAAATCATAGACAACGATTTCCACCCCTTACCCTATAGTGAGCGTTACCCTGTGGAACGGCTTGATCTTCTGAAAAAGCGTCCCGTCGTGATAGGGGGGGGCTGCTTCCTCGGCGCCAACTCCATCATATTAAAAGGTACGACATTGGGAAAGAACGTCGTGGTTGGTGCTGGAAGCGTTGTGAGTGGCACGTTCCCCGACAATGTGATCATTGCGGGGAATCCTGCGAGAATAATAAAAAACAATAAAGAGTGAGGCTGTGGTGGGTCAAGTTCGCATGAATGGTGGAAATAGTGGAGTCAATGGTTTGAGCCAAAAGAGCATCAAATTGTTCCATGATTGGAAAGATTCTTCCAAAAGAAGTGAGTTTTTCGGATTTTATTTGTACATTTGCCATGTCATTCGGAGATTTTGCTATACTTGTTTGTGCAGCACTAAGTTAGGTGAAAAATCCGACATGGCAAAATCCTGAGCAACTTTTTGTTGCTTAGATACTTATAAAAAATGCTAACTCATAGTGCTGCGGAAATTAGGTAATGTATAATCAATCATTCTCTCCAAGTGAACTATATGTTTGTGCAACACAGGCAGAAAGGAGAAATAGTGGTCAGAAAAAGGAAGACCTTGTAAAGGCCATTGATGAAGAATTGGATGATTCTTTAATTGATAGTACATATCAGTTTGAAATTAAACAATCAGATGGTCTTTTTCTTAATGGTAGAGATAAGCACGAATTCTGCTATCTTTGTCAAAAATTGATTCTAAGGAAGATTCAAAAGAACATCCAAAAGATATATTCAGTTCATCAAACGGATAGGAACACTATCATTAAACAGATGAAGATTCTTTTATGTGAGAATGTGGATATGTGGGTGGTTAGATTGGACGTAAGACATTTCTATGAGAGCATCAATCGCGAAGCCATTTTAAAGAAATTGGTAGAAGATGCCAGATTATCATATACTACATTGGTTTTATTGCAGACACTATTCAAGAATCCGATTATTGCTTCAAGTACAGGTCTTCCAAGGGGACTGGGCATAAGTGCTGTGTTGTCAGAATTATACATGAAATACTTCGATTTAAGTATAAGACGAGTTGGTGGCGTATACTATTATGCACGATTTGTTGATGATATAATTGTGTTTGGTAGTGATCAACATAGCGCGAATATGGTAATGGAAACTGCAAAGTCAGAGCTTTCCAAACTTGGTCTGACTCTTAATGGGAAAAAGTCATATATATGGGATTCCACCAAGTCAAATAATCTTGTTTATCTTGGATATGCTTTTAATAAGGTTGGCAAATCGCTGGACATTGCTATTGCAGAGAAGAAGATAAAGAAAGTCAAGACAAAGTTGACTAAAGCTTTTGTGCGCTTTGCTAAAGACCGTAATTTTGACCTCCTTAAAATGAGAATTAAATTTCTGACAGGAAATTTTACCATATACAGGGAGGACACTTTGCTTCCAATTAAAGTCGGCATCTATTTTAATTATAGGATGGCTACAAATATGACGGGAGTAAACGATTTGGATAGATTTTATCAACGATTACTACATTGTCAAAGAGGAAGGTTGGGCAGCAGACTGAGGCTGGCGAAAGACAAGTTGAGGGATTTAGAGAAATACTCTTTTCGCTTTGGCTTTGAACATCATGTAAATCACCATTTTACAAAAGAGCAATTGAGAACAATTACAAATTGTTGGTTATGAGGACAGAAAGTAAGTTGAATAATAAGTATCGAGTGCTTCTGACAGAGGTGTTGCCATACGAATTACCTCTTATGTTGAACAATGATGCCTTCTATGAAAATATGCAGGATGAATCGTTGCGTAAGGCCTTCCTTGATGTTTTTAATGGTATTGTTAAATCTGGTACATGGACAATACCATTTGATTATGATATCAGAAGAATAGGAGGTGAGCGAAGTCGAAAGTTGAGTTTAATGCATCCAATGACACAATTAGATTGTGTGGAACATTATGCGAAATATGATGATTACATGATTCCTTTATGTTCACGTAGTCCTTTTTCCATCAGGCATATTGTCAAAAAAGCCAAGTGTATATTTCCATCTGAGGAAGTTGATAAGGAAATAACATCAGAGGATGAGTTGGAACGATCAGTCGAAGTGGAGGAGGATGAGGTTGATATTCGCTATCGTTCATATTTTAAATATGAGAAGTATGATTTGGTTTATAAGTTCTTTGAAAGTGGAGACAGTTTGCGACTTGAGCAAAAATACTCTCATATGTTGAAGATAGATGTCTCTGGATGTTTCTACCATATTTATACGCACTCTGTGACATGGGCGGTAAAAGGCAAAGATATAGCAAAGAAAAATACCAAAGCCAAGACATTTGAGAATGATTTTGACCATCTGATGCAGCATGCCAACTATAACGAAACAAATGGCATCATTGTGGGACCAGAAATATCAAGAATATTTGCGGAGATTATACTTCAAGCAGTCGATTTAGCTATTCTTCGAGAGTTGAAGGAGCAATATGGATATAAGTTGGGGCGTGACTATGAAATAAGACGCTATGTGGATGATTCTTATGTCTATGCGACATCACGAGAAATATTAGAGAATGTTTGCTCGGTGTATCAAGAACAATTGGCTTTCTATAAGATGGATATTAACAAGAGCAAACTCGAATATTGTGTTCGTCCGTTTACTACAGGTGTCAGTGATGCAAAGCGACAACTGAATAGACTGATTGCAGAATTTAAAGAAAACCATTTGCAAGTAAACGATGATGGAATTTATGCGAAGAGAATCAAGAAAGATATGAGCGTTTTCACACTATTCATCAAGCAATTTCGTTCAATAACGCATCAATTCCAACAAACCTATGGTGATTTAAATAAATATGTGTTAACGCTCTTGTTACGGCAAATTAGATATGAAATAAAAGCGAAACGTGTACCTTCATTAGGCTTATTGACCGTATTTACAGAGATTTCATTTTATATCTTCTCACTTGATATGCATACTACTGCCTCATATAGATTGTGTTCAATTTTGGAATGTATTGTGACATGGGCGGATACTTGCAAAGATAAAAACATAAAGCAGGAACTGCAGAACAGAATTCGCCGTGAAGCAAAACGTATACTTGACATCTACAAGAATGAAAAATGTGAATCTAATATGAATATGGAAGCACTTAACTTGCTGATAACTCTGAATAGATTGATTGGTTATAAGCTAACGATAGAACAAATAGAATCATTATTTGGGATAAATTGCAATATGGAAGAAAGCTATAGCAAGCTTAATTATTTCCAAATATGTACACTACTATACTTAATAGAGAAAGATAAATATTATCAACCGATAAAGGATATTATCGAAAAGGAAATCATCAGACGTTTTCCGGAACAGCAAGTATTAAAAAAATCTGAAAACGCTCATTTGTTCTTTGATATTATGACATGTCCATACGTGGAGAAAAGTGTTGGTATGAATATAATACGAAAAGCGACAGGAGTAAGGAAGTCACAGGCATGTAATAAACGTTCGGAGTTGGCAAAACCAAAACGTTGGTTCTTTGACTGGGACAAGAGTCATGCTTTGGCATATTTCTTAAGCAAGAAGGAATATCATTCGCCATACGAATAGAAAATACAGAGAACTAATTCAGACCCGAAGAGACAGTCTCATGCTGATTCTAAGTAAAATAGAAGAAGCGGCGGTACATACGGATGGACGAGGCAACGAAAAAGTACAGTTTTCAACTGACTTTTTTCAATGCCATGGCTATTGCTTAGTACATTCCGAGGAGCTTGCTCCACACACTAATGATCCTCAGAGGTTTGTTTTAGTTCTCCTTTTTGATTTTAGCTTTAGCATATGGTAAATTATTTTGTAAGTATTCGGTGAAAGCCGTATTGTGCGCCTAGAAAAAGTTTCGCACTTTTGCACCGTGATTTTAAAATGTTCAAATTATGGTACAAGGCAAGAAAGCATTCAACAACAACAAGCCAAAGTTCGCTGAGGTTGTGATCGGTGACAGTGAGGCGAAAGAGATGCGTGTTGCGGCGAATAGTCGCCCCTCCCGCAGTCCTTATTTAAAACTGGTCTATCCCAATGGCGTGACGCTCATCCTTCCTGCTGACATCAGCGTCGAGCAAAGTTACTGCTTTATTTGAGATCATGCAATACGGTGTTCAACGAACACTTACGTGAAAAAGATGAAAACGAAGTTTGGGCGCAACGTAAGGTTTTACGGATGTTATACATATTCTCCGTAACTTTTAACGCAAAACATTCTTTCTTATCAATAAGCAGTTGTATCTTTGCACGAAAATAAGAGTGGTATGGATAGAAGTAAAATTATCGACACGCTCAAACAACGAGGTGGATTCATAACCACAGGCGAAGTGAAAAGCCGTGGTGAGTATGAACAGCTTCGCCGTGCAATAGAAGACGGAACGCTTATGCGGATTCGTAATGGTGTTTATGTGGAAATGTCTGCGTTGGCAAATAACATGATAGATGTGGAGCGTATAGTTCCGCATGGAGTGCTTTGCCTGTATAGTGCGTTTGCTCATTATGGGCTTTCCACACAAGTGCCTTCCGCTACTTGCATTGCCATTGAAGCCAAACGAAAGGTGCGCTTGCCCGAATATCCCCCGATTGACCTCTATTATTGGAAAAAGGAGAATTTGGAGTTTGGTATAGTAAAGAAGAACATATCAGTATACGAAGTACTCATTACGGATATGGAGCGAACAGTCTGTGATGCCGTAAAGTACCGAAACAAGATTGGACTTGATGTTTGCGGTGAGGTGATAGACAACTATCTCAAAAAGGAGACCCGCAATGTGTCTTTACTTCATGAATACGCACAGAAACTGAGAGTGAAAAAAATATTGACTACATATTTGGAGACAAGGCTATAACAAAAAATGTAGGGAAGTCTATTAGGACACGCTTGCTGAACCTCGCCAAAAAGGAGAAGGAAGACTATATGAAATTGTTGGTGAGATACTTGCATGAACGCTTGCTGTTTCGTATCTCTGCAAGTCCTTACAAAAGCCACTTTCTTTTGAAGGGCAGTTCTTTGTTGTATGCCCTGGATGAGTTCAAGGCTCGTCCAACCATTGATATTGACCTGTTGGGAGAGCACATCAGTAATGACAGTGAAAATCTAAAAGGCGTCTTTCAAAAAGTGTGCGCCATTGAGTGTGAGGACGATGGAGTAACTTTTGATGCAGCCTCGCTAGAATTAGAGCCGATAGCCGTTGAAAAGAAATACCCTGGTACCTGTGTAAAAGTGGTAGCTCATTTAGACACTATAGTACAAAAGGTATCTGTTGATATAGGATTTGGTGATGTGGTAACGCCTTATCCTCTATCATTGGACTATCCGTTGTTGTTGCCAGATGTTCCCGCCGTGGAACTATATGCCTATTCATTGGAAACTTTTATAGCAGAGAAGTTTCATGCAATGGTTGACCGTGACGAAAGCAATAGTCGCATGAAAGATTTCTTTGATGTGTACCAGTTGTTCACCAACCATGAGATTGATACAGAACTTCTAGCGGAAGCTATTGTCTGTACATTCAAGAACAGGAATACTCCTTACCGAGAGAACCTAGCTCTTTTCACAGACAAGTTTGCAGCAGACTCAACTCGCAATGTTTTGTGGAAGGCTTTCTTGAAAAAGATACGTTGGAAAGAGCAGATTGACTTCTCAGTAGTGATGAAGTGTGTCAAAGAGAACCTACTGCTGAAAACGGAGGATATCCACCCACCCAA
>ULQE01056005.1_pt1 | contig 17337 bp, 12 predicted proteins | sample 1954171 | NCBI WGS metagenome assembly ULQE01 (sample SAMEA4835647, study PRJEB28245) | human gut metagenome | biome: gut microbiome; material: fecal sample | place: Denmark | collected 2008
TTTTACTCATTTTTAAATTTAATTTTTTAATATAATATAATGGATATTTTATTTGACGTTTTAGTCCTAAGGCAATTAAGACATCAGCAGATAGGATTGCATTCATATGAGTATGCAAATCCGTTTTAAATTTATTCTTTTTTAATATATATGATTTTACAATTGTTTTTTCAATTGGTAAGTTATAATTTTTCGTTTGAGACATTAGTGTTTTTACTATTGCAGGAATTTTTGCTTTAATATCAACATTTCCATTATCGTAAATTGTTGCAACTTTTATACCGCCTAATCTTAAGAAATAAACAATTTCGTTATCTGCATTTATACATGCAGATAGGGTACCTTTAATTATTTTTAAACCTGCCTTATTACGAGAGATTTCTTTATTGCACAATTTTGCAAGATTTGTTATTAAATTACCTGTTTTATGATTAGGGGTTTCAATAATGTAAGTTAATTCATCTTCATTTTTTCTGTAAATACTAATACAAATATCTTTTTCTTTGTCTAGAAAGAATTGATTTAATAAAACTTTTTTCATATATTTCTCCCTTAAAAAAATTGATATAAAAAAATATTGCTCAAAAAATACACATAGTAAATTTAGGGCAACAAATCTATTAATTCGTTAAGCAATTAACCTATGTAGGCTAGAGTTAGATTTGCTTAAGAAAATTTTTAAGTGAAATATATTGTATCATAATATTAAGCATTTTTCAATATTATGTATACTATTTTTTGAAAAATATTGATATTATGCATAGATGGTGATATAATATATAAGATTTTTTATAACAAAGCGCAGATTTCTTTTTAATAAGAGAAAGGATGGAGGAATATGAAGAAAAATCGGAGCTTTTGGAATGATGAAATCGTAAAGGACATTATAAGAATTGTTGCAATTCAGTCAGATGAATATAGCTATCATGGTATCGAAAGATGTCAGAAAGCTGTAAAGAAACTTGCAGAAAAGATGGGATTTAAAACTTCAAGACATGGCGATAATGAAGTACTTGTTATTGAACCTAAAGGATTTGTAGCTCCTGCAAAGCTGGGAATTCTGGTCCATTTAGACACTGTACCATTTGTGAGAAAAGATTGGATGTATAATCCGCTTGGCGAAGTAGCAAATGATAGAATTTATGGCCGTGGGGTACTTGATGATAAAGCTGGAATTATTTTGGCTTTGTATACTTTTAAGTATTTGGAAGATAAAATCGAACCATCATGGCAGATTATTGTCGGTTCTGCAGAAGAGACTGATTGGAGTGACATTCACGAATTCTTAAGAGAAAAACCTGTATTACCTAAATTTTTAATTACTATTGACGGTGATGGGGTTCAGAACGGTTGCAGAGGTTATATGAATTTGGATATGAAATTTTGTAAGAAAAAGAATACCAACTTCATAACCAAGTTATATGTACCGGATGGAATTAGTAATGTTGTTCCAAATTGCGCGATTGCCAAAGTAGCTGGAGAGAAGATTACGGTTGCCGGAGTAGCTAAACATTCATCAGAAGCTATTGAAGGCGAGGGAGCATTGAAAGAAAATGCTTTACTGAAACTTACGAATGAAATTTCAAAAAATAAGTTTTACAGAGATGAAATTCCGAACTTTTTCGATTTTATGGAAATGTTTCAGAAGGAAAAATGTGCAGAGCTTTTAGGCTTTGCAGATGGGTCAAGCGCGAGCCCAACGAAATGCAAACTGGAAGGAAGAACTATCACATTACGTGTGAATGTCCGGTTAGGCATGGAAACAAAAGAAAATGAACTGATAAATAATGTAATGAAAATTGGTGAAAAGTATGACTCGTTTGTTGCTATTGATGACTTGGTTTATCCAGCATATGTTTCTGCAGATTCGCAAGAGATACGGATGCTGTGTGATGCATATGAAAAGGTTAAGGGAAGAAGGCCAAATCCTTCAATTGCACAAGGAATCGGCTATAATGCTGCATTTCCCAATACTGTTATTTTTGGACCACGATTTGATGCAATGGATGATGAGGATGATTTATGTCATGCTGTTGACGAAAGCAGAAACATTCAGGATTTGAAGGATTTTATGAATATGCTTCAACTTTTTGTTGGAGAGTATCTTAAAAATCCAGAAGAATAACCAAAGAAACTGTTTGTAGTAAGTAATAATTAACTGTAAATATGCTTTTTTAGGAGGGACAACTATGAATATGGAATTTTGGGTTAGTGTATGTGGAATGGTAGTAGCTTTTTGTATAGTAATGGGGTTATCATTACTTATACCTTTGATTGGAGTAAAGAAGAATCTTTTTTTCCAGAAGATATTAAGTATGATACCGATTATGAGGAGTAATAAAGTTACTAGAAACAGCGGGCAGTACATGAAAACGACCGGAACGTCTGTAGAAGAGAAAAAGTTGCACAATGTTAAAAGAAAATGGAGTACCAAAAGAGGACATTAGTTCATAAGTGGGGCTCTCACAGCAATGTGAGGGCCCTTTTCTGCGTTTTTTGAAAAAAATATGAAATTAGCAGGTGAATACCTGATTTTCTTATTATATTATAATTTCAAAAGAAATATAAAATTTTTGTTACAAATATTTAAAAATTTTTTTGTTATATGTATAATTATTTTCAGAGATTGAGGTGAACAAAAGATGATTCGTTTATTTGATATAAAAAGGAAAGTGAAACAGTTGAAAAATAGCGATAAGGAGCTATTTGATGATTATAAAGAAATATCTGCAAAGAATAAAAATGATTTATTAAAATCATATGAAACTGATGAAAATGGACTAAGTACAAAACAAGCTGATGAGAGATTAGAAAAGAATGGTCAGAATGTTGTTGTAAAAAGAGAGAAGAAAAGTGCATTTAGTTTTTTTGTAAAATCTTTTAATGATAAATTTATATATATTTTAATATTACTTGCAGTGATAGATTTTTTGCTTGCTGATAAATTAGGTGCTTTTATAATTTTAGGAATAGCTTTCGTAAGTGCAATGATAAAATTTGTTCAGGAATATTCTACATATAGATTTAATCAAAGATTAGAACAAAATATTTTTAATACAACTACTGTTTTGAGAAATAAAAAAGCAAAAGAAATAAGAATTGAAAATGTTGTAGTTGGAGATATTATAGAGCTTAATGCTGGTTCAATTATTCCAGCAGATGTAATGTTAATAGAAAGTAAGGATTTGTTTTTAAACCAGTCAGTTTTTACAGGAGAGAGTGTTTTAGTTGAAAAGACTATAGTTACTAATGATGCTAAAGAAATTTTTGGAATAAATAATATTTGTCTAATGGGTTCAAGTGTTGTTAGTGGAAGCGGAAAAGCAGTTGTTATAGAAACAGGATTTAATACTTATTTAGGCAGAATGAGTAAGAATTTGAATACTAAAAAAGAGAAGACAAATTTTGAAAAAGGAATGGATGGAATTACTAAATTACTAATAAAATATATGGTAGTTGTTTCAGTTTTTGTTTTTATAATTTATGCGTTTATAAGACGTGATTATGTTGAAGCTTTGCTTTTTGCGTTGTCAGTAGCAGTTGGAATAACACCAAGTATGTTGCCTATGATTGTTAATGTTAATTTAACGAAAGGGACAAAAACACTTGCTAAGAAGAAAACGCTTGTTAAAAATAGTGAGTCTATACAAAATCTTGGTGCAATAGATATTTTATGTACAGATAAAACGGGAACTCTTACAAAAAATAAAATTACCTTGCAGAAGTATATTAATGTTATGGGTGAAGAGGATTTAGGTATATTAAAATATGCGTTTGTAAATAGTTATTATGGAACCGGAATAAAAAATCTTGTTGATAGAGCTGTTATTACATATGGAAATCAGCATAAAATAAAAAATGTTTTGAAAGAATATACAAAAATTGATGAGATACCTTTTGATTACACACGAAAGAGGATGAGCGTTGTTGTAGAGTATGAGAAAGAACATATAATGATTACAAAAGGTGCTATTGAAGAAATTCTTAAGTGTTGTAAGAATGTAAAGTATAAAGATGAAATATTGAATTTGGATGAAAAATTATCTAAGCAAATAATTGTTAATGCGAATAATTTGTCAAATGTTGGAATGCAGGTAATTGCACTTGCAGAAAAAAAAGAATACCCAGGAGCGGATGTATTTAGTAGTAAAGATGAAGCGGATATGACATTTGTAGGATATGTTGCATTTTTGGATCCGCCTAAAAAAGGTGTAAAACAAACAATTACAAATTTAAAGAAAATGGGTGTAAAAACAAAAATCTTAACTGGTGATAATGCGTATGCAACAAAGAATATTTGTAGCATTGTCGGTTTGCGTTCAGATAATATTATAATAGGAAGTCAATTAGATGAGATGTCTGATGATGAATTAAAGAAAAAGATTGAAGAGGTAGATGTTTTTGCAAGGTTAAATCCTATGCAGAAGGAAAGAGTTGTAAGACTATATAAAGAAAATGGACATGTTGTAGGTTATATGGGAGATGGAGTAAATGATGCTCCTTCACTACATACAGCTGATGTGGGAATATGTGTTGATTCAGCAACTGCAATTGCAAAAGAGGCGAGTGATATTATTTTGCTTGAGAAAAGTTTACAAGTTATATTTGACGGAGTAATGGAAGGTAGAAAGGTTTATGGTAACATTATTAAATACATGAAAATGGCTTTAAGCTCAGATTTTGGAGATGTTTTCAGTATTGTTATTGCAAGTATTTTTTTACCATTCTTACCGCTTTTGCCTATCCAAATGTTGATACAAGATTTCCTATATGATATTTCACAAGTTGCAATTCCGTATGATGATGTTGATAAAGAATTCTTAGAAAAACCTAAAAAGTGGGATACAAGTGGTTTAGGCAGATTTATGAAAGTTATGGGAATAACAAGCTCTGTAATAGATGTTTTAGCATTTTTAGGATTTTGGTTTGTTTTTGGATATAATAGTGTTGAAAAACAAAATTGGTTCCAAACAGCTTGGTTTGTTGAATGTTTAATAAGTGAAACATTAATAATTCACTATATTAGAACTTCAAAGATTCCTTTTATTGAATCAAAGCCAAATAAATTTCTATTTGCATCAACAATGCTTACAATTTTGGGAACAATAGTTACTCCAATTTTATTGCATAGTGTAACTTCATTCAACTTTGTAATATTACCTTTGAAATACTATTTATTTGTGATTTTATTAATAGCTATTTATACAGTATTAGTTCAGATTGTTAAGAAATTTTATATTAAGAAAAATGGTGAATGGTTATAAAATTTATTACGAGGAGTTGATAGAATGGATACTAGTAAAAGAATTGACAACACTGTAAAAATTATTGGTGATATTTTAGAAAAATATAAGGATAAGGAAGAACTAAAAGAAGCATATGAAAGAATTGAAAGACTCAAGAGAAAGAGGAATGTAGAGTAGGGAGGAAAAATGGCGAATAATAATCAATTAATTGAAAAGCCAAAATTGAATTTTTTTCAACGAATTAGAAAAGCAATGTTGATGTTTAATATAGATGCAATGAAATATAGGAAAGCACCTGATTATTTAAGATATGATGACGATGTAATAGAAGCATTGGTTACAAAAAGACCAATTGATTTTGCTGAGGTAGGATTTTCTAAGAAAGTTGAGACTGTTGAGAAGATTCCTGGATTATTTGAGAAGCTGGCGGAAGACCAAAAGGTTGCAATTGTTGAACAAAAAGAAGAATTTGCAAGTAGAATGCAGGAGTTTGAATTAGAAAATTTAATTTTTGGCAAAGGACAAGATAAATATATAAAATATATTCCGGTAAATTTGCAGGTTAATTATTTAACTAAAGGACTTACATATATTAATAATGATTGGGCAAGATCCAAAACTGAACAAATAAAAATAGATCCTACAGAGTTTCAATACAAATTATCAAATTTTTCTGAAAATGCACTTGAAGAGGCTTTTACAATAATGATTGAACAAGCTCAAAAAGGTCCAGGAAAGAATTGGAAAGAAAAAAGAGAAAATGTGCCATTATTAGAAATGTCTACAAAACAAATATCAAAATTTTCTCCAGAGCTACAGGTGAAATTAGCTAATATGGATGGAGAATTCGTAAAATATATGTCTGATGAAGCTAAGGATAAATTTGTAGGGGATAATCCAATGCTTATTGGAAAGATGGAAAGAAGTTATATTGCAGATAGAGTTCGTAAAAATCCTGAGTTTTTTGATTTATTAACGTCAAAACAAAAGTATGATTTATTGGATATATTAGACGACGAAACTAAATCAAAATTTCCAGTTCAAGATAAAATATCTTATTGTAAAAATGGAGTTTTGAAACATGAGAATAAAATTTCGGATTCAGAGGCTATAAAAGAATGGATATTAAATTCTGATCGTTTTCCTGGAAATATGGCTGCTATTCCAAGTGTTATTAAAGATAGAAATACTTTACTGGAAGTTGCAAAATTTCAACCAACAGTGCTATGTATAGATGTTACTAATGCAGATATCAGGTGGGAACAGGTACTTAAAATGTATTCATCACTTACTAATTCGCAAGCCATTAGGGATGCATGCGATAGCAATGATCCTTCAAATTCATTGCAAATAAATATGGATATGGTTCATTTAAAAGCAAGAAACATTCCAAAGGTTGTATTAAATGAAAGGGTTATGAAATCAGTTCCAGACACTCAAATCGCAGATTTTATTAGAGAACCTAATATGGATAGATTGGTTGATATAATTGCTAGAACATATGGTGAGCAAACTAGAGAAATATTCAAAGATAGACCAGAACTAACAATGGATGAAATACCAACACTTGATATTTTTGATGAAAAAGTTGTAGAGAAATTTGGAATAGGAACTGTACATAATGCACTTTCTTATAATTCAGCTCAGGCTTTGGTAATAGGTGATTTGGTAAGAAACCCCCAAAAAATGCGTGAATATGAAACTTTTTCAAAAGTTATTGGAGATAAATTTGAAAATAATGTGATTGGCACTGAATATAAAATGATGTCATATTTTAAATTTCAAGATTTGATGAAGGATATAAAACCAGAAGATATAACACCAGAAAGACAAGAAAAAATGCAGATGGCAGTAAATGATTTTATGATGACAAATGGAACAAATGAGACAACACTTATAAATTTGAGAAATCTTGATGAATTAGATAATTATGTTCAATCTAGAAATAAGATATATGATGAATATGTAGAAAAAGTTTCTGTAGCTGATGATATTAAGGAAGCAATATCTAGAAAGTTTTTTGGAATGCCATATGTAGGAGAATATGATGATACATACAATAAAAAAACACTTTCATTAAAAGGAATGTCACGTTATTACAATTTGGAAACATTTACGAGTGATAAAAGAACCCAAAATAGTGGCATATTTACAAATGATGAATTGGATCAATTAGAACTTGCTTCTATTATAGACAAAATCGACGATCAAGAGGTATTAAAAGAAATATATAGTTCATTAAGTTCAAGAGAAGATGTTATTAGACCACATGAATTTACAAAAATAAGAGAAAAGGTTCCAAGACAATATTCTAAAGAATTGGTTGATACACTTTTAACAGTTGAAAAAGCTAAAGAAATGATTGAAAAAGGTGAAAGTGGAATTTCATATTCTAAAGATCAAGATGGAATTGAAACAATTCGTTTAAGTGGAGCTGATTTTAGATTATTAGTTCATTCTACTGGATTGAATAATTCTAATTTGAGTATTGGTAAATATGCTGATGCAGCAAAGGTGTGGAATGAGTTTGAAAAAGGCTGTAGTACAATATCTGCATGTTATATTGAACCTGATGTGATGAGTTTATGTGCTGATAATCCAGGAGGATTTAATTTTGGATTTGCTAATGTTCCAGAAAAACAAGTAATTGGAATGGCACCTAGAGATGCAAGTGTTGAGCATACAACTAGAGCTATTGATCCTAAATTTACAGGTAATGCTGTTGAATATAATTATCCAGAAGAATTGCTTAGAAAAACAGCAGCTCAAATAACTGGAATTGAAGAAAAAGATGTTATGCATGAATACAATGAAGTAACCATGTATAGACGTGAGATGGAAGCGGATAAGATTGAAAATGGAAGTAAAGGCGGAAAAATTATGCCAGATTATCTTGTTGTTTATGGAGAAGTAACGGATCAACAAAGAATGATGGCTAAAAACTTTATGAGAGATGGTAAACCACTTCCAATTATTCAAATTGATACAAAAGCATACGAGAATGATATGATAAGTAGGGCTATGCATAGAGAAAATCATAGACAAGATAGGGAAAAAGGAAATATAGTATCAGATGTTAATAAAATGAAATCAGATGGTTATGAAAGATAAATTTTTAAAGATATAAATGTTTATGAGCTATAGGTTTTCTAGATATGAATATTTGTGAGAGATAATTTTTTTAGATATAAATATTATGAGAGATATTTTTTTAGATATAAAATGAAATAGGGAAGAAGTCTTAATTATATAGACTTCTTCCTTATAACTTTTAGTAGTACTTAAGAACATCTTCAATAACATATGAAACCGGAAGCACATCATCGTTACTTGTTTCTATGTCAAAAGATGTTGAAACGTTATTTTCGTTTTTAAATACAGATATTGTTACTGTTCCAACTTTTGTCATTTTTTATCTTCCCCCTTCGCGTAACGACGATTATAGTACATTAAAAACAAATAATTTGTCGAAACTTGTAAGAAGATTAAAATTTTTTAAATTTTTTTTGAAATTTTTTGTTGGAAATTATTGTTTTATGATATTATTCCTAAAGAAAAATAATTGTGTGCTTTAGTTGGAATTTTTAAAATAAATTATGAAGAGATTGAAATATCATTTGATGTAAGCAATTTTAATGAAAATATTTAAAAAAGCTTGTGGAATAGTGTCGAAATTGGTATAATACTGGTGAAAAAGTGAACAGAAGTTAAAAAGAAGAAAATGTAATTATATTAATGTGGAAAGTATAAAAAAATGAATATAAAATGTAATTACAGAAAGGAAGGAGCAAATTAAATGAAGAAATTTATAGTTAAAAAGAGCAAGAAAAGAATACGAACAAATTACTTGCAGAATAGAAGTTGATTTATTAGAAGAGGTTAAAAATGTGGTTTTGGAGAATGATTTAGATTCTATAAATTCTTTTATAAATCAATGTTTAAGATATGCTATAAATAATATTCAATTTGATGAGAATTCTAATATTATTGAAAACGTTGATGAAATTGAGTTGGACTAATTTGATGAAGAGGAGGAAAGTTTAATCTTATAAAAGGTTGAAGTGCTTTTTTGAGCTATAAAATATCTTTGTATTATGACGAAACGACTTTAGATAAAAAATATTAAAATACGCAAAAGAGCTCGTTTTTTTTAGCTTTTTTGCGTATTTACTTTTAGAGTAGAATATTATATAATAGCTTTGGTTTTTGCCAAAGAGATTATAATTGAAATAGGGGTTAGAATTATGAAGAACTATAAAGATACAATTGAAAAACTTGAGAGATATGGTCAAAACCATATTGTAAAAATTATGGAGAAAATGACAGAAGAAGAGAAAGATAGACTTTCTGAGCAAGTTAAGAATTTAGATTTAGATAGCATAGAACATTTGTATAATGAATTAACTAAAAAAGAGGTTAATGTTGGAAAAGAGATTGAGCCTATTTCTGCATTAAAGAAAAATAAATTATCTTTAGAAGAATTGGAAGAGATGAATGATTTAGGAAAGAATGTTATAGTTTCTAATCAATTTGCTGTTGCTACTATGTCTGGCGGTCAAGGAACAAGACTTGGATATAGCAAGCCAAAGGGAACTTTTAAAATTGATGTTGAGCCTGAGCCTAAGTATTTATTTGAAATCGTTTGCGATACTTTGAAAAGAGCAAATAAGAAGTATGATGTTGTTATTCCTTGGTATATCATGACTAGTGTTGATAACAATGATGATATTGTTGAATTTTTTGAAGAGCATAATTATTTCGATTATCCAAAGGATAGTGTAATGTTCTTTAAACAAGGTCAAATGCCATTAATTGATGAGAATGGTAAAGTACTTATGGGAGAGAATAAACTTATTAAAGAAGCTTCTGATGGTAATGGTGGTATCTTTAAATCAATGAGTGTTCATGGATGTTTAGCTGATATGGAGAAACGTGGTGTTAAATGGTTATTCATTGGAAGTATTGATAATGTTTTATTGAAAATGGTCGATCCTACTTTGATTGGGCTTGCTGAAGATAGAGGAGTTTTAATTGCAACTAAGTCTGTTTTGAAAAATGGACCTCATGAGAGAGTTGGTGTAATTTGCAAAAAAGGTGGAAAGGTTGGAGTTATTGAGTATTCTGAACTTTCAAAAGAGCTAGCCGAAGCTGTTGATGAGGATGGAGATTTAACTTATGGTGAATCTCATATTATGTGTAATTTATTTAATATAGAAATTTTAAAAAAATTGGCTACTGTTACATTGCCATATCATAAGGCTCACAAAAAGAATAGTTACTTAAATGAAGATGGCGAATTGGTTGTTCCAACTGAACCAAATAGTTTTAAGTTTGAAACTTTCATTTTTGATTCTTTCAACTATGTAAATGATATTGCTATTTTAAGAGGAACTAGAGAGGTGGATTTTGCACCTGTAAAGAATAAGGATGGAGTTGATAGCCCAGAAACTGCAAGGATTTTATATAATAATTATTGGGCTAATAATGAAGAATAAAAAGGAATTTAGATGGAAAAGAATAATGAATTAATAGTTAGACCAAAAGATAAAAAATTAAAAAACATATTAAAGAAAATTAATTTAAAAAAATTGTTTTTCTTACTTATATTCTTTTTTGTATGTTATATTATTTCTGAGTTATTGAATGGAAATAGTATAGAGTTTAAACGTATATTTGATTTTTCGATTAAATGGGAAGATAAGGCGGATTATGTTGAATCTGTAGTACAAAGATTTTTTAAGTGTCCAAAGTTTATAGCTAATTATTGCTTGTTTATTTGTTTATATTTTATTTTGTATGGACTTACAAATAGAACTAAAATTTCATGTTTAACGATTTTGATTTTTGATTTTCTGTTTGGAGTAATTAATTATACTGTTCGTAGTTTCAGAGGTGTTTCTATTACTTTGTCGGATATATATTCTATTAGAACAGCTCTTAATGTTGTTGATGGGTTGAAGTTATCTATTAATGGTAATTTTGTTACTGCGGTTTGTTTGTTTATATTGTTCATGTTTATTAGTGTAAAGGTAATACATGTTAAGGATAAGTATGAGAGAAGACCAACGTTTGCAAAAAATATTACTATTGTTTTAGGTGTTATTGGCTTAGTTACGATTTGTGCACCGGATTATTTTACGAATGATGTTCAACTTTGGAATATTAATAATGCTTATGCTGATTCTGGTGCTGGTTTGACATTGATTAGAATGGTGAAGGAATTTAATGTTAGTAAGCCGAAGAAATATAGTGTTGATGAAACTAAGAAGATTTTAGCTAAATATGAAGATGATGTTGATTCTGTTGAGGACACTTCTGATTTGCCTAATGTTTTGGTTATTATGAATGAGTCTTTTGCGGATTTAACGATGTCTTATAATTTGGATTTATCAGATGATCCGCTTGAGTTTTATCATGAACTTATAACAAGGGATAATGTGGTTAGCGGAGTTATGCATTCTTCACAATTTGGTGGAGGAACGGCAAATGTAGAGTATGAGTGTATAACTCAGAATGTAACGGCATTTTTACCTTCTGGTTCAATGCCATATCAACAATATATTTCTGGCAATGTTAAGCAGTCTATGGTTGCTTATATGAACAGACTTGGTTATACAACTTATGGTATTCATTCTTGGGAGAAGTCTGGGTATAGTAGAGAGAAAATTTACAAGTTGTTAGGCTTTGATTATGCTTGGTTTAAGGAGAATTTAGGTAATTTACAATTTGGTCGTAGCGGATATTCTTCTGACCAGTCAACGTATGAGGTTTATTATGATATTATGAATAATAAACCTGATGATGAAAAAAATTTTTCATTTATTGTTACAATGCAAAATCACTTGCCTTACAATGATGTTGATCCAAATGGAATTCAATTTTTAGATGGAGATAATGATATTATAAGTTATTTACAGTCAGAATATTTAGCTGATATGGCTTTGAAGAATTTGATTGACTATTTAAGCGAGTACAAAGAGGATGTTATTGTTTTGTTTTTTGGAGATCATCAACCTAATTTAAATCAAAAGGATTTATATTCACTTACTGGTAATTATGCTGAAGATAGTGCATCACAAGTTGTTCCGTTTTTTATATGGGCAAATTTTGATATTAATAAAAAAGATAATATAGAAACTAGTGCTAATTATTTAGAGAGCTTGTTACTTGAAACTGCTGGAATGCCTAAAGATTCTTATACAAAGTATGTTGAGAGTGTAAGGGAAGAGATACCTGTTATAACGAATCATTATTATATGAATAATGATGGAGATTCATATGAGGTTAGTGATAGTAGTTCACCTTATTTTGATAAATTACAGGAGTATTGGAGAGTTATATATTATAATATGTTTGATAATAAATAGAAGATTTTTGCTTAATATGAATTTTTATAGTTCATTTTAAGTAAAATCTCTTTTTTAGTTTACAGTTGACATAAAAAATGGTATAATTTAAACGTACCTTGAAAATTTAATAAATCCAATTTCTATTCAAAAAGGAGGCAATTACTATGACGTTACCTATTTCAAATTATAAGGAGCGGATTGTTGAGGCTGTAGCTACTCATTCGTTTACCATAATTTGTGCAGAGACTGGTGCTGGAAAATCAACACAGGTTCCACAGTATTTAACATCTATTGCTGAGCAGGTTATTGTTACTGAACCGCGTGTTATGGCTGCTAAAACTTTAGCAAGACGTGTTGCTGAGGAGATGGGCACTGATGTCGGTGAAAGAGTTGGTTATCGTACTGCATATGACAGTTCTTGCTCAGAAAGAAGCAAAATTGTTTATTGTACTGATGGCTTTCAGCTGATTAGAACGATTTTTAATCCTGACAGCGAGGCTGAAAACATCTTGATTATTGACGAAGTTCATGAATGGAACTTAAATATTGAAACTTTAATTGCGTGGGTTAAATACATGCAGGGAAAGTGGAATACTAAGGTTGTAATCATGAGTGCAACTCTGGATGTTATTAAGCTTATGGGATTTTTAGGCGAAGATTTAGCTACCATAAGTGTCCCAGGAACATTGTATGATGTTGAAGTTGAGGAACGACCAAGTGAAGATTTGATTTATACTATTATCGAGAACATCGAGTGCAACAAGAATGTGTTGGTTTTTGTTCCAGGCAAACGGGAAATCCATAATGTTATGGACGAACTGAGCAAGACAAATGCTGTTGTTTTACCGTTACATGGTGAAATGGACTGGGATGAGCAGAGTAAGTGCTTGGAGTCATATTCTTGTCCAAAGGTTGTTGTTGCGACAAATGTTGCGCAGACTTCTCTTACCATTCCGGATATTGATGTTGTTGTTGATACTGCTACAGCGAGAGTGTCTGTTGCGAAGGATGGAATTCAGGGGTTATTTTTGGAAGAGATAAGTCTTGCAGACATTATCCAGAGAAAGGGTAGAGCTGGAAGAACTAAGGATGGTAAATACATTCTGTGTAGTGATTATCCTATAAAGTTCAGAAAGAAAAACTCAACTCCTGAAATTCAGAGAAGCATTTTGGACCGGGTTGTTTTGCAGATGGCAGAGATCGGGATTGATGCAGAGGAGATTAAATTCTTCCATCAGCCAGATGTCAGTGCAATACAGAATGCCAAGAAGGAGCTGAATGCAATCGGTGCACTGGATGGCAATGATGTTACAGAGCTTGGTCACAAAATTGTTAAAATGCCTGTTTCTGTTCAGTTGGCTAGAATGATAGTTGAGGCGGAGAAACATGGCGTTACTGAGCAGGTTATTACGATTGCGGCAATTATTGAGATGGGTGGACTTCTTGAAAGAGGTGCAAATTATCTTAACTTTACTGCAGAATGTAATAGTGACCTGTTGGTTGAGTACGATGTTTGGAACGCGATAAATAAACGTGGTTATATTGATTTTAGAGAGTTAGGAATCAAAAAGAAAAACTACTTTAAAATCAAGGAGCACATTAAGAAGCTTAAAGAAACATTGTATGGTGTTGTTGATATCACTTGTAATGATGACCGAGATGCTATCTTGGCTTCATGTTTGCATGGATTAGTTTCAAATATCTATGTGAGAGATGGAGACATGTTTTATGGAGCAGATGGAACATCAATGCGACTGGATAATAAGAGTTGTATTGCTTATGATTATCCTAAAATTGTTATTGGTATTCCAAAGAAAATTGAGTATAAAGGTATGTATGGGATTAAGCAGGTTATGAATTTGCTTACTTGTGCTACAAAGCTCGATGTTCCTACGTTGTGTAAGCTTGCTCCAAATCAGGTTATTGAAGAACAGAGTTATCGCTACAGTAAGCGAATGGATGCTGTTGAAATCACGGTTAAGAAATTCTTTGCTGGCATTTTGTTGGATGTGGAGACATTTTTCGATTGTAATCATCCAGATTTAGAAAGACTGAAGGAAGAATATGAGATTCAGTTTGCAAATCAGGAGAAGAAAAAAGAGAAAGAGATTCTGCAGAATGTTATTGTGATTGATGGTAAACAGTTTGATGTTCATCACAACATCTTTGATAGAAGAGCGACCGTTTATCTGGATATGGAAACGTTGTATACAACGGAAGAAAAGGAGATTTTTCTTGATTCTGGAGAGAAGGTATATTTTGCAGCTCCTTTATCAATGGGGCGAGTTGATACCAATATTGTTGCTCTTAGAAATGCGGTTGAGATGAGACGAATTGCTCAGTTGCGTGAAAAACTGAAAAACAAATGTGAGTATATCAAAATATCTTCTCTTAAGGATGTTATGAAGAATGCTGATACGCTGGGCATGGTTGAACTTACCACTGATAATGGTGGTTTTGGTAACACACCGATTTATGTATATGTGGATTTAGCCCTTAAGAAGAACAACGTTGCATTGAAGATTGTTGATGACAAGGATATGGCGGATTCTGATACGCTTGAGAGTCTCCAGCATTTGTTCTTGAAGGAGATGAAGAAGAAGTATAGTGAGAATAGGTTCAGTCATGAATCTAGTAAGAAAAAGAAAAAGCTTACTGAGGCTGAACTGGAGTTGAAAAGGGATTTTGATTCTCTGGTTAGAGAAGTGCTTTCTTCACTTTCTATTGAAAATCTGAGGGAGACCTTAGATTTCTTGGAAGAGTATTATTCTGAGCTGATGTCGAAGTAGAAGAAAGGGTGTACAAGAAAAAAGCTACCCAATAATATGGGTAGCTTTTTTGTATAGTTAAAGTTATTTATAATAAAATATAATATTTGGTTTTTGAGTGACGCGCAGTTTGAAAGTTTTTCCCTAACCTTCTAAACGAAGTTTAGGGGGTGGGAAAATGTTTTAGCAAGGAACGAAAAAATAAATATTATATTTTATTATGTTGCATTAGTTATTAAAAATATTATTCATGTTATATAAGCCGTTTTCTTGTACAACCAGATATTCTGCGGCACGAAGAGCACCGTCTGCAAAAACTCCACGTGATTGAGCATTGTGTGTTATTTCAAAGCTTTCTGTTTCTGAAAAGAACATTACAGTATGCTTACCAACAACATTGCCACCTCTTATTGAGTGAATACCAATCTCTTTTGGATTTCTTTTTTCTCTTTTGTCATGTCTGTTATATTCATAGTACATTTCGTTTCCAAGAGCATCATTAATAGTGTTTGCAAGTGTTAGAGCTGTTCCAGATGGAGCATCAACTTTTCTATTATGATGTGTTTCAACAATTTCAATATCTGAATTTTTAAGATATTTTGCAACTTCTGCAACAATATGATTCATTAAGCTTACTTCAAATGACATGTTTGATGACAGAAATATTGGAAATTCTTTTGAATATTCTTTAATTCTTTCTAAGTCTTCATCTGTAAATCCTGTTGTTGCTATTACAATTGGTATTTTTTTAGCTTGTGCATATTTTAAAATATTAAATGTGGCAATTGGAATAGAGAAGTCAATAATTATATCAGGCTCTTCTGATATTTTAGATGTGTCTGTGTATACTGGAAAGTTGTTATCTCCAGTATCTAATCTGTCAACACCACATACAGTTTGAAAATTGTCGTTTCTTTCAATTGCTTTTGTTACTTCTTGTCCCATTTTACCGTTACAACCGTTTATTAGTACTTTTATCATTTTTACCTCCAATTTGGTAGAGTGGACTTATGTTAGAAGCCCACTTTATAATAATTCAAATTTTTTTAATTCTTTTTCTAGTTTTTCTTTTCCTTTTTCAGACATTTCAATAAGTGGAAGCCTTGGTATTCCTGCGTTATAGCCTAGCATGTTTAATGCAGCTTTTACTGGAATAGGGTTTACTTCTGAGAATAATGCTTTTATTAGATATATAGCATCTAATTGCATATCTTGTGCTTCTATAATTTTTCCGTTTAAATAATTTATTACCATTTCATGTGTGTATTTTGGAGCAACATTTGATAGAACTGAAATTACGCCTAATCCACCAAGTGAAAGGATTGGAATGATTTGATCATCATTTCCAGAGTATACATGTAAGTTTTCTCTGCACAATGCTTTGATTTCAGCAATTTGTGAAAGATTTCCACTTGCTTCTTTTATGGCTACTATGTTTGAGATTTTTGAAAGTTCAAAACATGTTTCAGGTGTGATGTTTACGCCTGTTCTGCTAGGAACACTGTAAAGAATAATAGGTAATTTTGTTGAATTTGCAATTGCAGTATAATGTGCAATTAATCCTGCTTGTGTTGTTTTGTTGTAGTATGGTGTAACTATTAGAGCACCATCAACGCCAGCTGTTTCAGCCCATTTTGTAAAGTCAATTACTGATTGTGTGCAGTTTCCACCAGTTCCTGCAATTATTGGAACACGATGATTAGCTGTTTTAACTGCAAATTCTATTGTTTGTTTTCTTTCTTCAAGAGTCATTGTAGAACTTTCACCTGTTGTTCCACAAACGATAAGTGCGTCAACACCTTCTGAGATTTGAAATTCAATTAATTTTTTGAATTCGTCAAAGTTTACACCTTTGTCATCGAATGGTGTGATGATGGCTGTTCCACAGCCTTTAAAAAGTATTTTTTTCATATTAATATCATTCCTTTCTTAAAATTTTATATACATAAAATTTTTGAATGATTTGTATTAAAA
>ULQE01043165.1_pt1 | contig 17335 bp, 10 predicted proteins | sample 1954171 | NCBI WGS metagenome assembly ULQE01 (sample SAMEA4835647, study PRJEB28245) | human gut metagenome | biome: gut microbiome; material: fecal sample | place: Denmark | collected 2008
TTCCCTTCTTCCCGTCTCCAATCAACCCGGATAGTGCCATACATCGATTCATGGCTGGCTTCCACAAAATCAAGATCGGACAGGAAACACGGCTGAATTAATATTTTCTTAAAAGCCGGTGCATCCGGTGAAAGACGTATGCCTGCCGGATACTTATACATCCAGGCACTGACAGCCCCCATTGAAGGATGATTCAGAGACGCATCTCCGATACGGCGCGTCACGTCCCAGGTTTCGTACAAAGAAGTCGCCCCGGTTTCTTTGATCCAATATCCCCATGAAGGTAATGTAGTTTTTGTCAACATCCTATAGGCCGTTTCCGCATAACCGGTCTCCGCCAATACATCAGGTACCATTACGCTGCCGATAAACCCGAAATCAAGACTGTAGTCATTGGCTGCTATGATCTTATGCAGATTCTCGGCAAGACGTTCCCTATATGCTTCGGGAACAATATGAAGATAAAGCGGCAAGGCATATGAAAGTTGCGTTTTATTAGCATAAGACACAGTCTGAGGGTCAAAAAAATGATCGTTAATCCGTTTCTTAAGCTCTTCGGCTTTTGCCAGATACTTTTGTCTGTCTTCTACACGTCCGGTAAGTTCAGCCATCTGTGCCATCATCAGGTTGTCCCAATACACAAAACCGGTAGCCATGAAATCGACCGGTGTTTCAGCCTTATAGAACAACCAGTCACCCAATCCATGATTAATCAATCCCCGTTCATCTTCCGTCGTTTCGATATACTTCAGATAACGTTCGGCAGCCGGATACACCCGACGCATGGTTTCGATATCACCGGTATAACGATAAAGATAAGAGGGCACAATGAAGATGGCCGCATCCCAAAGCGGCCCTGCCCAGTTGGAATCCCACCTCCGGGAAGTCGGGGCAATACCGGCTACATTGCCATTCGCCTCCTGCGTATCGATCATATCTTTCACCCACTTGGCATATACATTCCGGCTGTCATAATTGAACATACCCGCCTCCTGCACCATAAAGCCATCCGCCATCCATCCATTCTTTTCACGAGTGGGGCAATCGGTCGGTATCCCGAACAGATTACTCAGATATGAGTTTCGGCAAATATTGAAAATAGTATTGAGTAACTGATCGGAACATTTGAAACTCCCCACTTCAGCCACGTCACTATGCATCCTGAGGGTTTGAAGTTTCACGTCCGCAACAGTAAGGGGACGATCGGAGGTCAGTTCTATATAGCGGAATCCGTGATACGTGAATGGTGGAATAAAAGTTTCCACCCCCTCTCCTTTCAGGATATATTCATCCGTCTGGATTATTTCACGTTTGTTGCGAGGACGCAAGTGCATGTCAATATTACGCTGGTCGATATTCCCATCTTTCTGAAGCATCTCGGAATGCCTTAAACGAATCCGGGTTCCGCGTTCTCCTTTTATCTCCAAACGGGGAACTCCGGCTGTGTTGATACCCATATCGAACACGTAGCAAGTATCACTGATACAGTTGACAGACACTACAGAAAGAGTATCTGCTGTAGTAATGGAAGGCATCTTCTGTGCTTCGATCAGTGGGGCAGGTGCCGCAGTCAATTTAGCATGTTGCCAAGAGACATCATCAAAAAGTTCCGTATCCCACCCTTTCTGTTCCAGACGGGCATCATAGAAAGAGCCTACATAAAGATTATCAAATAGGAGCGGTCCTGTAGATGTCTTCCATGAAGTATCGGTCGTTATGATATCCTTGCTGCCGTCCGTATAACAGAGATGTATCTCAGCAATCATTTGCGGGCGCTTTCGCCAGGGTGCCTCATGAAAGTACCACACGGCAGGAGTTTGCTCATTGAACCAGCCATTGCCCAACTGAACCCCTATACAGTTTTTACCATGCCGGAGCAGTCCGGAAATATCATACGTGAGATAAAGCACCCGCTTACTATAATCCGTAAACCCCGGATCGAGTGCATGATCATTGACAGCCTTCCCGTTAAAGGACAGCCTGTAATACCCCAAACCGCTTATATAGCAACGGGCAGAAGCAACCTCTTTGGAAACATCGAACACTTTACGAAACATCGGAGAGGGTTCGTAGTCTTTATCATACCCATCGGTAATCCAGGAAGCTTCCCAATCCGTTGCCGAAAATTTTCCGGTTTCAAACCACACAGGTTCCGAAACGACCTTCTTATTATTCAGCCACACTTCTACCCTCCACCAGTATCGGGTGTGAGGACGCAACGTGCTCCCGGCGTAAGAAACCAATTGCTCATCCGACTTCTGTTTGCCGGAATCCCAGATATCAGCCTCTCCTTGTCGCAACAGTTCCGGAGTAGAAGAGACCAAAATCCTATAGGCCGTTTGCCTACTGGGCACATCGGAAGTGTCCACTTTCCACATCAGACGCGGGCGCTGCACATCGAGTCCTAAAGGCGTTTCAATGTATTCACACTTCAACGAAGTGATTCTCTTCTTGGCAAAAAGATCTTGACGGAAAGAGAATAACAGGACGAGAAGCAGAATACCCGGTTTAAGATATCCTATTTTCATAAAAACAACTCACTTTTTAAGTACAACAATCGTATACGAATAACCGGGGAATGAATAGGTAAAATCAGATCCGGGAGCCTGCTTCCAGGTAGCTTTCGGCAGAATCCGTGTAGGCGTATCCGGAAGATTCTCATCATTCAACTCTCCACTCAGCGTATATATTTCCATATTCCCTTTCGGAATGAAACCGGACAGACTAACCTGAGTCTCCCGCACTTCAGAGGAAGTGTTGACTACATGAAGAATCACTTCATCGCGTGCCTCGTTCGTAGTGGCCGTCATATCCAGTTCTCCCACTGTCTCACTCCACAATCGCAACGGATGGTGATGGGCCGAAGACATCTGCTGTGCATAGAAAGTCGGCATACCCCAAACCTGTCCCGGAGTGAAAAAAATTTGTCCCTGATCCCAGCCGTTGTCATTTTGCAAATAGGGTTGAAGAGCATTGGCCGCACAGGTGGTCAGAATAAAATCACCATGGCGACGAACCACATTCTGAACAGTAGCATGCACAATGGCGCGCTGAACGTTGTGCAGATTACCGTTTTCTTCGAAAATAGCACAACGCATACTTGTCTTCGGATTCCATTTCAGGAATTTAGCTTTCATATCCGTCAACTCCCGGTCTATATTTACGTGACTGCCAAGATCATCCGTCCAAGGATGGTAATCCCAATAGGCTGCTTTACCATCAAGCGCTTTAAATACTTTCTCCATATTAGGTGATTCGGGACGCCACCAGGCAGAATGAATAAACTGCACTTCCGGATCTTTGGCATGAACAGCCTCATAAATATCATTAAATCGATCGATATAATGCTGATAATCGGCTTCAATATCCCCCCAGATAACTTCTTCATTTCCAATTTCCAGATATTTTAACCCGTAAGGCTCAGGATGTCCGTTCTCTGCACGCTTCTTACCCCACTTCGTATCTACCGATCCGTTCAGGTATTCGATCATATCCGCCATATCCTGCGCCGACTCTTCTACATTCACTGCATAAGCAGGCATAAATCCGGCTTTCTCACAAAAATGAAGGAAATCCTCAATACCGAAACCGTTGGTAGAATACGTATACCAATGACCTTTATAAGGAGGTCTTTCCGCACGGTCGCCAATCATCCTCTTAAAACGGTATTCAGGTGCATTAACCATGGTGCCGCCATAGCGGAGGAAGCGTAAACCCTGATCCACCATTGCCTGCCCGATGTCATTACGCAACGGCAACCCGCAAAACTGACGGTCCGCGCCGTTCATAAGGGTGACCATGTCTACCTGAATGCGTCCTTTCTCTTCCAGATAAATAGCAAGGCGTGCATTTTCATCGGTTTTATCAGGAGTTAGTTCAAACGTATATTTCTTCCAGTCACCGGCATTGGCCCGAATGCACTGCACAGCATATTCTTTTTCACCATCCACACTCTGCAAGGCTACCCGGACTTCTGCTTTTCCCTTTAAATAAAGGCTGCCGGTCTTTTTCTCTCCCTGACGTACAGATATTCCCCAACGATTCAGGCTCCGGTTAGCAATACCCACTTTACCGATTCCTGCCAGATACTCTATCTCCTGCGCATACCGGCCATGAAAAGGTTTATCTGCAATTTGTTTGTAAACAGCAGCGGCAGTCAGGTCAGCAAAAGCATCCCACATCCCGCTGACTTGTGGAGTTGCTTTGGTCAACAGCTTGACAGGAGTATTGCTTCCGATAGTCAAACTACGATAAGATACATCGGTTCCCCAGTTTCGAAAAGCGACTTTCCCATTACGCAAACCGGTATCCCGATCTTCGAAACGCAGCACCTCACAGTCATTCAGCAGAATCACCAGTTCATCTCCATCCAGTTTCACTTCCATACGGTTCCATTGCGTCGGATCTACATCTACCGGAGTCGTTTTCAACTCTTGCCAGTTATGCAAGTGTTTCCCTAACAGCAAGCGCTTTCCATCAGCAAACAGACTGACCTCATATCCATCAAAGTTATCGGCTCCGCCTCCATATTCACCGACACGCAGTAAAAGTCCGGCATTGTTGGAGGATGAAGTACCGTTCGTAAATTTAAGATCGACCCCGACCGTTCCGTCGGAAAGCTGCGTGTCATCATATACCAGTTTTGCTCCCGGATGTGCCTGTACAGAAAGTTGGCCATCTTGTAGTTTCCACACCCCTTCACAACGGGTAAACCCGATAAAATTATCCATGGAAACAGGTTCTTCAAAACTCTCGCCGAAAATTTTCTGGTCATAAAGACCACCGTAAATCTCATGATTTACGTCTTCCATACAAGCTCCGTACAAATAGGGAGTTATTTTATTTTCAACCTTACCGGCATCCACCCGGATAACGGCATCTTGTGCCGCCAATGATGAAGCAGACAATGCCAAGGCTAAAAGACAGTTTATTTTCATGTTGTAATTGTGTTTATGTTCGTTCATGTCATTTATTTGCGGGCATCCAAACGACATAGCCTTTATCCTGACGATTGCCCAGAGCATAATAAGGAATAGCCGAAACCGACACTTTCTTTCCTGTCTTATCCAGTGCCTGGCCTTTAATTACATTAACTCCATTCAGCAGTTCTTTTTCAAAAGTCATCGATAAAGGAGCGCGCGTATCGAGTCTCAGATCAGCCACCCCTTCATTGTCACATCCTTCCAGGCAATATACAAAAGGACCGGCAGCAATGGCCACCTTATTTTGCAGATCCGCTACAGCTTCATTGGCCGTCACCAACCGCGGCTGAACAGGTAATATCAACTCTACTCTATCTCCCTTTTTCCACTTCCGCTGAATTTCGGCATATCCTTTAAATATTTTCATTGCGATAGATTTGCCGTTTACTTTCAGATTGACAGCAGACTTCACTTCCGAACGATACAAATCGTATGGATTCTCGACTCCCTGTGCCCATCCCGGGATCCGTACTTTTAATAAAAAAGTTTTTTCTTTCTCCGGTTCAACAGTCATGACAACAGAACCATCCCATGGATATCCGGTCTTTTGCGTCAACCGTATCCGACTCTGATCCGATAGGCTCAGTTCCGTTTCACTGCCGATAAAGAGGTTTACATAGATATCATCCCCCTTCTGTGAATAGATAAATCCGGGCATTGCGGACATCATTTTCAAGAACATGGGCGGACAGCAAGGACAATCATGCCATCCCCAACGGGCGTGCTTGGCGGAATTCAACGGATTCTGATAAGTATATTGTGTACCCGAAAGAGAAATGCCTGTCAGGACATTATTATATAAAGTACGTTCCAGCTCGTCCATATATTTAGCATCACCGGTCAGTTCATTCATTCTCTGGCTGAAAAAGCCGGCACCGACAGCAGCACAAGTTTCCAGATAAGCATCCGTAGGCAAGAAATAATCAGGCCCGAACTTTTCGTCAAAGTGAACAGCACCTACCCCACCGGTGATAAACATACGTTTACCAATCATATTATCCCATAAACGGCTGACGGCAGCTATATACTCCGGTGAACGATTTTCAAGTGCAGCAGCCGTTGCTCCGGTAGCAAACAAGGTGGCACGAACAGCATGCCCCTCGATTGTCTTCTGCTCGAAAAGCGGAATAGAATCCTGTGCATAGTCTCCCCATGACGGACGGGTATGATTGCCAAACTCAGGAGCCTCGTATTTCCGGTCGCGTATCCATTGTTCGGCAGCAGGGTTACCCCATGTCCCCCACAACGGGAATCCGCAATGTTTTCCTCTACCTTCGATCCAAAATTCAGCCAACCTGAGATATTCCCGCTCAACTACCGGAACATTGATCTGTTTCTTCAGTCCCGGATTGTCTCTATATAAGGTATACAGTTTCACCAAAGCCTCTTCCGGACCCGAATGTGCAGGAACCACATTCTTTTTAGGAAAAGTCCCCATATATTCAGCCATCAAATTAGCACAGCGAGTTGCCACTTCCAGTAATTTTGTTTTTCCGGTCGCATTATAATAGTGTACGCCCGCTTCCACCAACATACCGGCGTTGTATACATCGTGTTGCCAACGGAGCATTCCTCCCCGCTCTCCCCACTGATGGTCGGCTTCCATCAGTTGAGTGTAAGTATCGATATACCCGTTAGGTTCAGACGCCTGTGCCACAGCAATCCGATCGATATATCCGTCCACCCGTTTTTCCAAAGCCGCATCCGATTGCCTTGCCATCAGGTCTGCCACTCCACGGATAGTCTCGTAAACAAGCCCATCGAACCAGGGAGCTCCTGCATGCCGTCCGATATTGCGTTCACCTTTCGCCACACGATCGAAGTTTTCGAACGTATTACAGAATTCTCCCGGATGCTCCAGATGCTTTCCTTCAAACTTATCGAAAACATCGTTTACCGTTACTTTCTGCCAAAGATTCAATTTGGGTTTCCAGAATGTATCTTCTATTTTCACTTGGTTTACTTCCGGAAACCGAATACCGGAGCTCCCTTTATCAGACGGCCCTGCCGTCAAACTTCCGGTTGCAGTCATTGCAAGTAGTACCGGAAACATAAATCTGTACGTTCTCATTGTTTTATTTTTAGTTTGTTGTTTCTTCCGCTCCTTTTTTTGCCTGTGAATCTTTATAATCCGAGCAACAGTGCAAAGATAATGAAACCTATCGTAACTGATACGAACTGGTATGTGTTTTTATTATGTTACAAAACATATACGATATCCGGACAGTAGCTGTACCCTTTTACGTTTTTTATCCTATCTTTGCAGCACCAAAAACAAAAGTATGAAAAGGAACGAATCAAAATACAAACAAGTAGTAAACCACGTAATAGAGGGTATCAATAACGGTAGTTATAAGAAAGGTGACTGGATTCTCTCTATCAACGAATTCAGGAAAAACTATAATCTATCCAGAGATACGGTATTCGCCGGTTTAAGCGAACTGAAATCAAAAGGAATCATTGATTCGACTCCGGGTGTAGGTTATTATATAGCGACAACCCGCATCGCACAAAAGCTGAATATATTTCTTCTTTTCAACGAATTCAATGAATTCAAAGAAGATCTTTACAATTCATTTATTTCATCCATCAGGAAAACCGCCAATGTAGATCTATATTTTCATAATTACAACCGAAAGGTTTTTGAAACTCTGATCAACGAAGCCAATTATAAATACACAACCTATATTCTGATGCCCGGTAAATTCACTAATATAGCCCCACTATTGGAAAGCCTATCGGGTCGTGTCTTTTTACTCGACCATTTCCATCCCGAACTGGCCGGAAAATACTCTTCTGTCGCACAGAATTTTGAAAAAGACACCTACGAAGCCTTGGTATACGGACTTCCCCACCTAAAGAAATATGATCATATCATAATGGTTCAGAAAGAAGAAAAAGAACCGATCGAGCGCTATAACGGGCTTTGCGCATTCTGTGAAGAATACCATTTCACGCATGAATATACCGACTCCGTCCGGAACAGGGAAATCAGGCAAGGGGAAACCTTCATGGTCGTTAATGACCGGGATCTCGTCGACCTGCTTAAACAGGCCCAACTACAGAATTTCGCACCGGGAAAAGACTTTGGAATCATTTCTTACAACGACACCCCGCTTAAAGAAATATTGGCCGGAGGAATCACCACTTTGTCTACCGACTTCAAACAAATGGGACAAACAATGGCTTCACTCATTACACAAAAAGAGATAAAGACCATCGAGAATCCCTGGAAGCTGGATATCCGGAACTCACTTTAAGGTCCGGATTTCATATACCAACCCTTTTTTTAATATCTTTGCAGGAATAACCACTAAAAACACACCCATCCATGAAACTCGTGAAATTAGGTATTGCTGTATTCTGCCTGCTAAGTATAATAAGCCCGGCAAAGTCGCAGGATTCACAGCAACCCATCGAAGTTATTCCGGCTGTAGAGTCGGTAAGTTATGACGGAGCAGCCTACAAGCTCAGTAAATCCATCTCCATCGGTTATCCCCAAGAGTTAACCAACGAAGCCACATTCTTAAAAGAATATCTGTTAAAAGAGCATGGCATCGACGGGAAGCTGAGCCCCAACACTCGCAAAGGCGACATCGTACTGGCCATCGGTAACCCTACTGCCACGGACAACAAAGAAGCCTATCAACTCACTGTCAATAAGAAAGGAATCCGAATTGAAGCGCCTGCCGCTGCCGGTATATTCTATGGAATCCAGACTTTGAGACAAATCATTGGAGAAGATAACCGAACCGTAAACCAACTGAGCATCAGTGATGCACCCGCTTTTCGTGTACGTTCGTTTATGCTCGATGAAGGACGTAATTTTAAAGGCAAGGCTGTCGTAAAACAGCTGATGGACGAGATGGCACGCCTCAAGATGAACACCTTCCACTGGCACCTGACTGACGATCAGGGTTGGCGCATTGAAATAAAGAAATATCCGAAACTGACTGAAATCGGAGCTTTCCGGGATTCGACACAAATAGGAGGATTCAACAGTACAAAATACGATCCGAACCCACACGGAGGATTCTACACTCAGGATGACATCCGTGAGATTGTGGCATATGCAACCGCACGTCACATCAACATTATCCCGGAAATAGAAATACCGGGGCATGCCAGTGCATCGATTGCTGCTTATCCGTGGTTAGGGACAACCGGAAAACAAATAAAAGTATCATGCCGCTTCGGGGTACACCATGAAGTCTATAACGTGGCCAACCCCAAGGTTTTTGATTTTCTGGACGATGTCATCGATGAGATGATACAACTTTTCCCGGGTGAAATTTTCCATATCGGAGGTGACGAAGTGAGATACAACCACTGGAAAGAGTCGGAAGAAACCCGTAAGTTTATGGAAGAGAAAGGTATCCAGACCTATCCGGAACTGCAAGTATGGATAACCAACCTGATGTCGGAGAAACTCAAGGCAAAAGGACGCCGGATGATGGGATGGAACGAAATTACAGGAGTGCAATTACACGACTACCAACAGGAGAAAGTACAGAAACAGGAGCAAAAACTATCCGAGGGTACCATTGTACAAATATGGAAAGGCAGTCCCGAACTTATCAAAGCTACCGCAGAACAAGGATATGACATCTTAAATTCATATAACAGATATACTTATCTGGATTACGACTACAATACCATCCCACTGGAAAAAGCCTATACTTTCAATCCTATCCCGACAGACCTCCCCAAGTCACTTGAAAGCAAAATACTCGGAGTCGGTTGTCAGATGTGGGGTGAATTTATACCGACGGTAAAAGAGATGAACTTAAAAGTCTATCCCCGAATTGCCGCTTATGCAGAAGTGGGTTGGACACGCCCGGATCAAAAGGATTTCAAGCGTTTCACCCAATCACTTCAGAAACTGAAAGCCATCTGGAAAAAAGGAGGCATCGAGTATTACGAAACACCTCAACCGAAAAAATAAGAGGAGAGAGTTACAAAGATACTTTTTCTACATATCAAACAGAGGTATATGAATACCTGCTATCAAATATCAGTCATTCGTATACTTCTGTTTGATCTATAGTAATTTTAACATATTTCCAACCGGATATACGTACCGCTACTTCGCGGCAGCGATCATTTCCACAAAGTTACCATCCCGATCGAACCTGACCTGTGATCCGTCTCCCAATTTATAAATCCACCCCTCTATGCTATAAGAAGAGAAATACATATTGAGGTCATCCGGAAATTGATGTCGCATATATCTGTATGTTTTCTCGGAAATGCTCAATTCTATTTTTTCTTTTCCAAGAAAACCTCCCTGGGAATCAAACATCAGTCCGTCACCATTCGTCAACTCCACCAAAAATGAAGCTGCAACCGAACGATCGACTCTCGTAATTTCGGAGTTCGAATGTGCCGAAATATATTCGGTAATCTTTTCAGGAAGCGATGCTACCAGCTTTTCAGGAAATGCAAATCCGTTCCCATCTATATTCAACCATTCGCTGGCATCTTCGTTGACAAGCATATTAAATCCGTTCGGCAAACAGACCTTGAAATTCAAAACATCCGTATGAAGCGGATGACTGATGGAAATGGAACGCAGTTTGCCAAAGTACTCTTCAGCCAAAGCTTGTGCCTGCATCACAGGTACTACTATCGGTTTGCTTTCCGGATCGATAGTCACATACACCGTCTTACTGACCTGAATGGTATAACAGGTACCCTCCAAACGAATGTAAGTAACTTGTGCAGCCGGATAATCCCGATGCAATTGTTCGGTTACTTTTGCAGGTAAAGTCTCCAGAATCGAAACCGGCAGCAACTCTGTACCTCCATTCACTTCTGTCCACTGACCACGATCATTCAGCACACATTTAAATCCATTCTCCAACCAGAATGAATAACCGGCAGTAACATTCTCATTCGGAATGTGCTCCACCACCGCCTGGAAAACTCCATCCGGAAAATACGTTGCAACAAAATCACATACAGGTTGCGGCACTCCGGATTCATCTTTTATATCCATTTCATAGCCAATACACGTTCCGTCATAATGGAACGCTATTTTCTTACCGCTACTTAACAACACACAATCCCCATAACAGGCATTCTCTATACCGATAAACGGATCATCGGGAAAAAGTTGCTGTACATATTCAATAATCTTTCCCCAAAGAGAGTCTAAGGACCCGGGTAACTTTTGATCCGGAATCATCAATCTTTTCCATCCTCCATTTTCACTAAATTCCACTTTGACTTCATCGGGAAAAACAACACGATAAAGCAACCGGGCATTTTCCTGATCGGTATTCGTTCTTTCTATTTTCTCCGGAGTTTGTCCCGGAAAGTAATTAGATAAAAAAGATTGTGCAGTGCCCGGCAGTTGATTCATTTCGATTGTACCGGAAGATTCATTCTCCTCCGAACAACTGCCCAGAAACGGAAGTAATCCGAATAAGAAACATAAGTAAAGGACAGGATAAAAAGATTTCATAGTTGCGTGTTTTTTATGTTTCAGACAAAGTTAACGGAAAGCTCTGAATATAAGCACATAGAGGCGTTAAACTTCTTTAAGGGGCAAGTCAAAACGAGCACAACGCTTACTCCAGCTCCCCTAAAGCCCCAACATAAAACACAAAGGACAGCTGTCAGGACCGACAACCTTTGTTTATATCTATATGCCTATTTATTAAATTTACCTCTCTTCCACATCAAAGGGGCGGATTTAAGATCGATAATTTTTAGGAATTGATAAAATTATGTAAGTTTGTAAACAGAATAATGAATTCCTCTCCAATGAAAAACATCATAAACAAAATCAGGCAGTTATACCCGGTTTCGGATGAAGCGCTCCAGGCATTACAGGCAAACATGCAGGTAAAGTATTATCCCAAAGATACTTATATAGTGCAATCGGGAATAACGGATCGCCTGGTTTATTTCATCGAAGAAGGTGTCACCCGTTCTGTATTTCATCACAACGGGCAAGATACCACCACCTGGTTCAGCCAAGAAGGTGACGTTACTTTCGGCATGGATTCGTTATATTATAAACAGCCGTCCATAGAGAGTATTGAAACCCTTTCGGATTGCAAAATCTACGTTCTCCATATAGACGAACTGAACGCCCTTTACGAAAAGTATATCGATATAGCCAACTGGGGAAGGATCTTGCATCAGGACGTCAACAAAGAACTCAGTCACATGTTTGTGGAAAGACTCCAGCTTTCTCCCAAGGAACGATACGAACAGTTCAACAGGCGCTACCCCGGACTGATCAATCGGGTAAAGCTGAAGTATGTCGCTGCATTTCTGGGTATTTCCATTTATACACTCAGCCGGGTACGCGCTAAAAAATAGCTCCCGGCCGGTCTTTTTTGCTTTTAAGCAAAAGAACTTCATTTTGCAAGCCGTATCTTTGCCATCTGAAAATATTAACTAACTAATAAAACACAGATGTCGAATATCTCTTCAACAGTTTTTGCAGATACCAAGCCGCATTATCATCTACTGGACGGGCTCCGGGGAGTAGCCGCTCTTATGGTTATATGGTATCATGTATTCGAAGGCTATGCTTTTGCCGGTGGTACCACTATCGATACCTTCAACCACGGATATTTAGCAGTAGATTTCTTCTTTATCCTTTCAGGTTTCGTTATCGGTTATGCTTATGATGATCGTTGGGGTAAGAATTTCACCATGAAAGATTTCATTAAACGCCGTTTGATACGTCTTCATCCGATGGTAATCATGGGTGCCATAGTGGGTGCTATCACATTCTATATCCAGGGTTCTGTACAATGGGACGGAACACATATCGGCATATCGATGGTGATGTTGTCTCTTCTTTGTACCATCTTTTTCATCCCTGCAATGCCGGGTGTAGGTTACGAGGTTCGCGGCAATGGCGAAATGTTCCCATTGAACGGCCCCTGCTGGTCATTATTCTTCGAGTACATAGGCAATATCCTTTACGCTTTGTTCATTCGTCGTCTGTCAAATAAAGCGTTGACCATAGTTGTAGTATTACTGGGAGTAGCATTGGCTTCATTTGCCATCTTCGATGTCTCGGGTTATGGAAACATAGGAGTCGGCTGGACACTGGACGGTGTAAACTTTATAGGCGGATTATTAAGAATGCTTTTCCCCTTCTCCATGGGTATGCTCTTATCGCGTAACTTCAAGCCCATGAAGTTGAGAGGTGCATTCTGGATATGTACCCTTGTAATGATCGCCTTGTTCGCAGTGCCTTATTTGGAAGGAACGGAATCAATCTGCACAAACGGCATTTATGAAGCATTCTGTATTATCATAGCTTTCCCCATCCTGCTTTGGATAGGAGCATCGGGAACCACCACGGATAAGAAGTCAACCCAAATATGTAAATTCCTGGGAGATATATCTTATCCGATCTATGTGATACATTATCCATTCATGTATTTGTTCTATGCATGGTTGATCAAAAATCAACTTTTCACATTAGGAGAGACCTGGCAAGTTGCCTTATGCGTTTACGCATGGAACATATTGTTTGCTTATCTATGCTTGAAGCTATACGATGAACCGGTACGAAAATATCTGGCTAAACGCTTCCTGAATAAGAAACAATAATATGTACTTGCTATATAAGTAGCGCCACAAACATAAACACATAGCTGAGATAGAAGAGTTGCAGTGAAATCACTTTAAGGTAGGCCTTAAGTGAATTCACTGCAACTCTCATTATGGAAGAATCCAATCTCGGAAAAGGCATTTAATGATTGCATAAATTGTTCAACCGGAACTTCCGAGAGTCCGAACAATACATTAGTCAGAATATTTTTCAGCAAGATTCAGCTAATACCTAAAGTTCAAACTTCAGCACATCACTCCCCCCTTCTTCCGTTATATTCAGTCCCAATACATATCTACCGGATGGAGCAACAGCAATTCTTTCCAATTTTACATCTGTCTGATAGATGGCAACCGGAGCACCTTGCCAGGTAAAGACCATAATCTTTGATTTACCCGAAGTACCCGGGAAACCGTTATAAAGGGCATAAAGATAATTGGGAGTACCACAAAGAGAAATGAAATATTTAGGCGCATTCGGAAAATCAAGAAACTCAGGGTCATACTCCGGGGATTTCAGCTCTTTCCCTATCACTATTTCTTTCATCAGATTTCCTTTTAAATCATAAAAACAGAGAGAGTTCAGATTCAGCAATCCCATACAAGCTGCCTTTGCATCTTGATTTACCATTAAACAACTTTCGTATAGATAAGATAAATGTCCTTCCGGATATCCGGACCTAATATCACGATGATAATCCACAGTCTTAACACGGGCAGTATGCTTATCATAAATGAAAAACAAACCATGCTGCATATCTACATCAATGCCATATACACAAGAGTCTGTTTCATTATAATCCCTGACTACAGGCATCTCCGGCAATTGTTGTGCCTCAACGACAGAAACAGCGACAGGAGCGGGAGATGCTGCCGAATGAATCGCAACAGTCTTTTTATTCCAACTATTCAACTCAATGAACGATAGCTTTCCTTTGCCCTCTCTGCCTATCGATTTCTCAAAAAAAGGAAAAAGAAAATCATCCGGGCCCTCTCCTTTCATCCCCAATCCGACAAGAGCAGGAGGAATTGTAGCAGTGAAGATCTTTAATAATGTATCATTACGTGTGTCCAAAAAAGCACAAAAAGAATCAGTTACACACAAATCATAGAAAATATTCAGTCCTTCTTCTTCCGGCAAGTAGATTTCGTATTGAAGAGTATCCGTACACGTATCAGGGATATACACGGTTAACTTTTCCTGTTCCGATCCGCAAGAGATCATTACTATCGTTGCCAGACATATCAATAAGAGTTTAACCATAATCAAATCTTTTTCATAATAATCAGTTTTAGTTCATTAGTCTGACAAAGATAATAACCACAAACATATCCTTAAAAGAAAATAACAATAAATCCGGTACAACAAAGGATGCATTAGAAAGAAATAACTTCTGAAAAGATCACTTATATTTTTGACAGTTTGCTAAACAACCCTTCTCAGGTTTGATTATTTCAGCACATTAGTCGGGTTCGTACTAAAAATCGTCTCTATTTCATTTTTCCGTTTATCATATTGCAGGAATCCTGATGTTTTCACAACACAATGAACACCCAAAGGAGAAAGTAAGAGCATTCGTGTTTGTTTTTCGCAAAAATAAAGCGCTTTTAGAAAGTCAGAGAGTAGTCTTCTGTGCTTGTCAACCAGAAAAAGAAGGAGCAAAACAATCTCTCTATTATGGAACAATATATGTAATCGTGCAAAACATTAAGAGATTTTCAAAAAAGAAGTAAGCATTTTCAGAAATTGCTTACTTCTTTTAGAGTAGATACTTACTTCTTTTGTACCAGATGCCTACTCCTTTTCTAGGAAATGTCGGCTTCAGAGTCCAAAAAGCCCGGCTTTTCGTTGCATTCACCCCGACTATCACCCTCCTATCCTTCCGGTTGAACAGAAAGAAAGGAAGAGGAAGTTATCAAAAAAAGCATTTTAAATACTTTTTGAAAGCTGATACAGATAAATAGAATCATACTATCAAATCGCTTTCTCTGCTTTACTTTACCAGCTCTGCAGTAACATAATCTTTGCTATATGTACATGATAAACGATACGAAACTTTCTCTCTTTATCTTTAAACATAGTGTTATACCCTACACCCTGCAAAAGCGCCGGGATTCTGCAAGATAAGATTTTCATCGTATTTGGTCCATTTGCCGATTATATCGGTTGCCGTAGCACAGCCTACCCCATAGAACGGACTTTCAAAGCTATTGCCGGAATAAGCCATATAGTACAGCTCCTTATGTTTAAACACATATGGAGTCAAAGAATAATCAAAATCAAATGAGAGTGAATCAACCCGATACAGTCTAGGATTATCAAACTCTTTACATTTCACATGTAGGTCTCTAACTGGAATATTAGCTATCAACATAGCCATTTTAATTTTACTTTGCTTTTTAGAGCAATCTAACTCAGAAATCAAGAAGTTAAGACAGTCTCTACAAGAATAAACAGAAAATCTAACAATTAATAAACTATCTTCAAGAATCTCCCTTATTTTCATAGACGAGTTCTAAGAGTCAATGATTTTTTACCCAAATCAAACGATATACTTCTATTTTTGATTGAAGTTATCATCCATTTTAAGGTCATATATCTAATATTTTTTTATTAAACACACAAAGTGAAGGATTTTTCTCAAGATTACCCTTATCTTCAAAAGCTATAACAATATCATCTCCTAGAATCTTGAAGAAAGAGCATTCTTTTAGTTGCATTTCATCTGTCAAAATTGCAAATATTTCTGATTTCTTTGTTTTCTCACTATATCTACATAAGTAAACACGATCATACCACATAAATGTAAAATATATATAACATCCATCTATCTGATAGAATCTTGCGACAGAAGCGCAGCTTTGATTTTCCGGCTTATTTAAATACATTATTCGAGCATATATATCTTTAGCTGCCTCCTCTTCAGGTATCGCATAAGTACCAAAATCTATTTTATACTCAGGGACAAGAAAATTATCTGTTACGGTAAAAAGGGTATCCTTCAAGGGCTCCCAATACAACACTCTCCGACCTTCTTCTCCTACAAAAAAAGCATCAGGAAAATGGATACCATCATTCATGAAACGTCCTTTCACGATTTGCTGAGATGAAAAGTCTTTATTCCAGAAGCTTAGCACTGGCATTTTACGATAATCACCCCCAAATCTATTTGTACTTAAGTAACGTTCCGTTCCAATCGGAATTATCATTGAAGGAGAAGGAGCATCTTCATCCAAAAGAACCTTTTGAACTCCCATAAACTTACCATTTATATCAAAACGTAGTATTTGCTGTTTATCTTGATCGAAAATACATACCTCCCCGTCCTCCATAAACATACATCCAAAACTTAAATACTCACCAGGCCCCTGCCCTTTACATGATATATTAAAAAGAAAATCACCCTTATCATTAAAAACATAAGCATTATCTCTTGACCATATAAAGTAACGGTCATCTTGCTTGAATAAAGCGCAAATATCATACAATAAAGAACTATCCACAGTTTCTAAATTTATCATTCTTGATGCAGATATTTTCACTGTATCGATATGTGATAAGTCTACTTCTATCCTTTGGGTAACATTTTTCTGTTCTCTTTGGCAAGAGAACAGAAAAAACAATAATCCCAAGGACAATATTACTATTTTCCTCATACACTTTAATATTTTTCACAAGTACAACGAATACCACAACAAGCATAATAGCCAGTTTGACATGAAACATCGCATGCTGCACTAGCTCCCCCTCCTTTTATATCTATTCCACC
>ULQE01022440.1_pt1 | contig 16977 bp, 7 predicted proteins | sample 1954171 | NCBI WGS metagenome assembly ULQE01 (sample SAMEA4835647, study PRJEB28245) | human gut metagenome | biome: gut microbiome; material: fecal sample | place: Denmark | collected 2008
CGTACTCGATCTGAACGACACCCCGAAGGATATGACACCTCTGTTCGAGACCATTCTGAAATACATCCCGGCTCCGACCGGCGATCCGGAAGCTGGCACACAGCTTCTGATCAGTACCATCGACTACAACGAATACGTTGGACGTATCGGTGTCGGCAAAGTTGAAAACGGAACGATCCGCGTGAACCAGGACGTTATGCTGGTCAACCACCACGATCTGACCAAGAAGAAAAAAGTAAAGGTCAGCAAACTGTATGAATTTGACGGACTGAAAAAAGTAGAGGTTACTGAGGCAGGCATCGGTTCTATCGTTGCTGTTTCCGGTATCCCGGATATCCACATCGGAGATACTCTCTGCGGCGATCTGGACAACCCGGTTTCCATCCCGTTCCAGAAAATCTCCGAGCCGACTATTTCCATGAACTTCATCGTAAACGACAGCCCGCTGGCCGGTAAAGAAGGTAAATACGTAACTTCCCGCCACCTGCGTGACCGTCTGATGCGTGAGCTGAACACTGACGTTTCTCTCCGCGTCGAGGAGACTGATTCCGCAGACTGCTTCAAGGTTTCCGGCCGTGGTGAGCTGCATCTGTCCGTCCTGATCGAAAACATGCGCCGTGAGGGATATGAGTTCGCAGTAAGTAAGGCAGAGGTTATCTACAAAGAGGACGAGCGCGGACGCAAACTCGAGCCAATGGAAATCGCATACGTTGACGTTCCGGACGAGTTCTCCGGTACTGTCATCCAGCTCCTCAGCGAGCGTAAAGGCGAGCTTCACGGCATGAGCCGCGCAAGCGATGGTTCCACCCGTCTGGAGTTCGAAATCCCGGCACGAGGCCTGATTGGTTTCCGTGGAATCTTCATGACCTCCACCAAAGGAACTGGTATCCTGAACACCGAGTTTGAAGATTACGCACCGTACAAGGGCGACATTGAATACCGCAAACAGGGTTCCCTGATTGCTTTCGAGGCAGGCGAGTCCGTTACCTACGGTCTGTACTCCGCACAGGAGCGCGGTACTCTGTTCATCGGACCTGGCGAGAAGGTTTACGCCGGTATGGTTATCGGACAGAACGGTAAGGCTGAGGATATCGAGCTGAACGTCTGCAAGACGAAGCACCTGACCAACACCCGTACTTCTTCTTCCGACGAGGCACTGCGTCTGACTCCGCCGAGAATCCTTTCCCTGGAGCAGGCTCTGGACTTCATCGACAAGGACGAGCTTCTTGAGGTTACTCCGGTTTCCTTACGTATCCGTAAGAAAGAGCTGGATTCCAGACTTCGTAAGAGAGCGGCAATGAAATAAATTTTCATAAAATGACATAAGAACCGCCGGTTCACTCTTGATTTGAGAGTAAACCGGCGGTTCTTTGTCGTTTTTCTATTCTGTTTTCTATTCGTTTGTCGTTCCGCCATGGAAGCCGTAATACGTCTCTCCCGCTGCAAGATCCACGCCGTTTGCCGCTGCAAGAGTATGAATCGTGACAAGCTCATACCCGCGGTTGATCAGCTCCGGCACGATCGTTGCACACGATTCTACGGTCGTCTCGTGGATATCATGCATCAGGATAATGTCTCCCGGGCTTACACTGTCGAGAACGGCGCTGATGTTTGCCTGTACATTTTTTGTCTGCCAGTCCAGGGTATCGACATCCCACATGATGCTCGGGCGGCCGATAGATGCGAGCAGTTCATCGGTGCTGTTTCCATACGGGAAACGGATGACAGTTGCACCCTGTCCGTTGTTGTACTGGGCGATCAGATCATCCGTCATCTGGAACTGGGCAAGGCCGTCGTCGGTGCTCAGTTCTTTCATATTCGGATGCGCATAGGAGTGGTTTCCAAGCTCACAGCCGATCGCCGCCATGCGCGGGATCACATCTGCACCGTATTTTTCCACATTGCTGCCGAGCATAAAGAACGTCGCCTGTGCCCCGTACTGCTCCAGCGTATCGAGAAGCGTGCTGGTATAGACGCCTGGGCCGTCATCAAAGGTCAGGGCTACCATCATCGAGCCGTTGCGGTCTGGCTGGTAAACACCCTGGTCATCAAAGTAACAGCCTTTTCCGCCGATCGCTTTCCAGCCGGTCGCCATGTAACCATTGGAATCAAAATGGTACTGGTTTCCGTCGATATCTGCCCAGCCGTTGACGTAGTACGTTGTGGCATCCGTTGCGTACCACCAGCCCGACGAGCTGTACTGCCATCCCGGCGTCTCATTCGGCGGCGTGGTCTCCGCAAGCTTCTTAATTCCCGCATTTCCCGATCCGTCCTCCGCCTCCGGCGCCGTCTCGCTCACCGTCTTTGCGGCTGTGTCATTACTCAGTACAATTCCTTTTTTCGCAAGCTGCGCTCCCGCAAATTTCCAGATAAGCGCAAGAAAAAGAAGGCCGACCACCACACCCAGGGAAATCCGTGATACCTTCTGCATCATCTGTCTGCGGCGCATCTGCTTTCTTCTCTGTTTTAATGATTTTCTATCCATATGATCTGTTTATACTCCATCGTCCCGCCCCTTTGCGGAACTTTCTTCCATCGTAACACAAACGTTTTTCGACATTTTTCTACTTACTATCATAACGTGATCTGACCTAAGATGCAAGGCACAAATTCTTACATTTTTCCACTTCTGGTAAATTAATGTTTATCGTTTCTTAACATCTTGTCACAAAAAAAGAGTGACTCTGCACCCATGGTAAAAGCGGATACAAAATCACTCTTTGTCACTCTCTTTTAAAAAACCTGGTTTCTTTCTGGTGCTTTGCCACCAAATCACAGGTCTTCCACCTGTCCAGCCTGATTATCCTCTCTGCTTAAGAGTAACTGCAAAGTTTTAACGTTGCCAGAACAACGGAAGCAAACACCTTATGCCTCATGTCCTATTTTAGTCAGGAAATCGCTGCCCATCACCCATTTTTCGTTTTCCAGCGTCACAACGGACTCGAGTTTCCAGGTGACGGTCTCTATTTTGGTTTTGCGGAAGAAATGGAGGAAACGGGTTCGTCGCTCGATCGCAGCGGTCACGTTGGTTTCGATCTTCATCTGGTTGGATTCGTTGGTTACGGTTGTGGAGACGCTGCTCACAGTGATGCTGGTGATTCCGGTGTTGGTGTCGCTGTTCAGGTAGGCATCGCAGAGCTGCTGGTACTGTTCTTTGGCGGTTTTCTGTACGGCGGTGTCGGCGGAAAATTCATTTTTGATGGTGCTGAAGGATTTTCCGGCGGCTGCGGCTGTGAATACCTTGTCCAGGGACTCTTCTGCGCGGTCGGCGATGGTTTTGCCGGTGGAATCGTTGAGTTTTAAATCCGGCAGGAATTCCATGCTGCTGTTGTCCTGCACGAGGACGATCTCGCGGTATGGGTCTTTCTGTTTTTCGGTCAGTTCAATGGTGTGGCCGCCGAGGAAGAGATACGGGATTTTGTAGATGCTGACGTTATCTGCCGTCTCTTTTAAATACTTTTTCCCGACCTGCACGCCGTCCAGATAGAACGAGGCATCCGCCGGGACGGTGATTTCGACATCCGTCACGCAGCTGTCTTTCGGCACAACGTACCACTCTTTGAAGTTCCATTTTACGGTATCCCCGGCGGCGATCTCCAATGTTTCTTCCTGCGAGTCGCTCATGCCTTTTAACGTGTACCGCACAGTATAAATCCTGTTTTCCCCGGTCTCAAGATTCTGTTTTCTGCGCATGAAAAAGCTCTTGATCTCCGGTGTTTCCTGCCCGTCAGTGCCGTCCTGTTTTGCTTTCCAGGTCATTGCATTGACGTAGTTCTTCCGCGACAGAAACGTGCTGTCCGGGAACTGGCATACATCGTACGCGCTGTTCCAGTCTCCTGCCAGGCATGCTTCCACGTAATTCCGTCCTGCCGCCTGCGGCGCATACAGATACGCGCCTGCCATAAAAAATACGGCGCACAGAATCAGAAACAGACTGAGATTCACGATCAGAATCCGCAGACTCATCGGCAGATCACGAAATTTTGCCGCCCGTATTTTCACAGAAAGCTCCGTCGTCTCTTCTCCGTCTTTTTCCACATGGCGGAATCTTTTTCCTTTTCTTTTCCACTTCTGGAGCATAGTTTACCTCATCTTTTCCTCTTATTTAGACTGTTCTTTCACCGCATACGTATGCACCCGGTCGCTCTTCTGGCTGTATGCCTCTCCCTCGGAATAATACTCCTCCGATGTCGTGGAAAAACGCGTAATCGTCTCTTTCACACGCTCTCCCGCCGTTTGCTGGTGGAGAAACAGCGCTGCAATCATCAGAATCACAAATATATCCAGAATCAGTACCGCCGCATTTGCCACGATGCCAGGTAATTTTTTTATCCACATAGGCTTCCCTCTTTTCTGTCTCCATTGTAACAAAATGCTCCCGAAAACACAAGGAAAGCAGAGACCCCGGCGAACCGAAAATTCTCTGCTTTTCACAAATGACATATTTATTTTTTAACCTTGTTTCAATCCACAGTCGGTAATTTCACAGAGTCTGACATGTCAGCAGAATGCTGACTGTGGTTTGCCTCATGTCAGTGGGGGATACCGATTTCTCTCCGCCCGCCACTGCCGTTAACTTTCTTATTTGCAATTCATCTCACCACCTATAGAGGTGGGAGAATCCTTGCTATTATTTGTTGAAGGGTTTACTCCTCGGTATCATCCTTTGACGGAATCATTTCCTCAAAGTCGAAGTCGAGCATCGGCTCTTCCTCTTCAGCTGACGGCTCTTCAACCGGAGCTTCTGCCATCGGAGCTGCCGGAGCATCGTCCTCAAGATCTTCGGTCAGAATCAGATCCTCGTCCTCTTCTTCCTCGATCATGCTGTCGGTATTCAGATGAATGTTGCTGTAGCACTTCATACCGGTACCGGCCGGGATCGGTTTACCGATGATAACGTTCTCTTTCAGGCCTACCAGATGGTCAACCTTACCCTTGATAGCAGCGTCGGTCAGAACCTTGGTGGTCTCCTGGAAGGATGCTGCGGACAGGAAGGAATCGGATGCCAGGGATGCTTTGGTGATACCAAGCAGTACCTGTTTTCCTTCTGCCGGCTCTTTGCCTTCTGCGATCAGAGCTTTGTTGGTCTCGTCGTAATCCAGGAAGTCTACCATGTCGCCCGGAAGGAATTCGGTATCTCCGTTCTCCTCGATGCGGATCTTCTTCAGCATCTGGCGAACGATAACCTCGATATGCTTATCGTTGATTTCTACACCCTGCAGACGGTAAACTCGCTGTACCTCGCGGATCATGTAATCCTGAACGGCACGTACACCTTTGATCTTCAGGATATCATGCGGGTTGACAGAACCCTCGGTCAGCTCGTCTCCGGCTTCCAGAACTGTTCCGTCTGCGATCTTAATACGGGATCCGTAAGGGATCAGGTATGTCTTGGATACGCCGTCTTCCGGATTGGTAACAACGATTTCGCGTTTCTTCTTGGTGTCTTTGATCTGTGCAACACCGGCGATTTCGGTGATGATGGCAAGTCCTTTCGGCTTTCTTGCCTCGAAAAGCTCCTCGACACGAGGAAGACCCTGTGTGATATCTCCACCGGCAACACCACCGGTATGGAAGGTACGCATGGTCAGCTGTGTACCAGGCTCACCGATCGACTGTGCTGCGATAATTCCGACAGACTCACCAACCTGTACTGCCTCGCCGGTTGCCATGTTGGCACCATAGCATTTTGCGCAGATTCCGTTACCGGAACGGCAGGTAAGAATGGTACGGATTTTTACTTTTGTATAATGCTCACCGTTCTCGTTGATGCCGTCTTTGATGACACGGGCAGCACGTTTCGGGGTGATCATATGGTTTGCTTTTACAATGACGTTGCCGTCCTTGTCTTTGATCGTCTCGCAGGAGAAACGGCCTGTGATACGATCCTGCAGACTCTCGATCTGCTCTTTTCCGTCTGTGAACTCGCTGACCCACATACCCGGAATTTCGTCCTTGCCCTCGGCACAGTCGATTTCACGGATGATCAGGTCCTGAGAAACGTCTACCAGACGACGGGTCAGGTAACCAGAGTCGGCGGTACGAAGCGCGGTATCGGACATACCTTTTCGTGCTCCATGTGCGGACATGAAGTATTCCAGTACCTGAAGACCTTCACGGAAGTTTGACTTGATCGGCAGCTCGATGGTGTGTCCGGTTGTATCGGCCATCAGTCCTCGCATACCGGCCAGCTGTTTGATCTGCTTATCGGAACCACGGGCTCCGGAGTCAGCCATCATGAAGATGTTATTGTATTTATCCAGTCCGTCGAGCAATGCTTTTGTCAGCGCATCGTCGGTCTTCTTCCAGGTATCTACAACCTCTTTGTAACGCTCTTCGTCTGTAATCAGACCACGTTTGAAGTTTCTTGTAATCTTGTCTACCGTTGCCTGTGCTTCGGCGAGCATCTCCGGCTTCTGCGGCGGCACGGTCATATCGGAAATGGATACGGTCATGGCTGCACGGGTGGAGTATTTATATCCGGTTGCCTTGATATAGTCCAGAACCTCTGCGGTTTTGGTAGCTCCGTGTGTATTGATGACTTTTTCCAGAATCTGTTTCAGCTGTTTCTTTGCAACGAGGAAATCAACCTCAAGCGCAAGCTCGTTACCCGGAACCGTACGGTCTACGTATCCCAGATCCTGCGGCAGAATCTCATTGAAGAGGAATCTTCCGAGTGTGGAGCTTACGTTCTGCTGCATTACAGTACCATCTTCCATCTCTTTTTCGCAGCGGATGGTAATCTTGGTCTGCAGGGTAATGTATCCGTTCTCGTATGCCAGGATGGCTTCGTTCATATCGCGGAAGAAGCTTCCTTCGCCCTTCTCGCCCGGACGCTCCTGTGTCAGATAGTAGATACCAAGAACCATATCCTGGGAAGGAACGGCTACCGGACCACCATCGGACGGTTTCAGCAGGTTGTTCGGAGAAAGAAGCATGAAACGGCACTCTGCCTGCGCTTCTACAGACAGCGGCAGATGGACAGCCATCTGGTCACCGTCGAAGTCGGCGTTGAATGCGGTACAAACCAGCGGGTGCAGCTTAATCGCTTTACCTTCTACCAGAATCGGCTCGAACGCCTGGATACCCAGACGATGCAGGGTAGGGGCACGGTTCAGCATAACCGGATGCTCTTTGATGACGTCCTCGAGAACGTCCCATACCTGCGGCTCGAGTTTCTCGACCATTTTCTTTGCATTTTTGATGTTATGTGCAGTGCCGTTGGAAACCAGCTCTTTCATAACGAACGGTTTAAACAGCTCGATTGCCATTTCTTTCGGCAGACCGCACTGGTAAATCTTCAGTTCCGGTCCTACGACGATAACAGAACGGCCGGAGTAGTCAACACGTTTACCAAGAAGGTTCTGACGGAAACGGCCGGATTTACCTTTCAGCATGTCGGACAGAGATTTCAGAGGACGGTTTCCAGGACCGGTTACCGGACGGCCGCGGCGGCCGTTGTCGATCAGGGCATCAACTGCCTCCTGGAGCATACGTTTCTCGTTGCGCACGATGATATCCGGTGCACCGAGCTCCAGCAGTCTCTTCAGACGATTGTTACGGTTGATGATACGGCGATACAGATCATTCAGGTCGGATGTTGCAAAACGTCCTCCGTCAAGCTGTACCATAGGACGCAGATCCGGCGGAATAACCGGAACCGCATCAAGAATCATCCACTCCGGACGGTTTCCGGACTCACGGAATGCCTCAACAACCTCAAGTCTCTTGATGATGCGGGCTCTCTTCTGTCCGGTAGAATCTTTAAGACCTGCCTTTAATTCAGCAGACTCTTTTTCCAGATCGATTGCCATCAGAAGCTCTTTGATGGATTCCGCACCCATACCTGCACGGAAGCTGTTTCCGAACTCCTCTCTGGCATCCTGGTATTCTTTCTCGGTCAGAACCTGTTTGTACTGTAATTTGGTATCGCCTGCATCAAGAACGATGTAGTTTGCGAAATACAGAACCTTTTCCAGAGTTCTCGGAGACAGATCCAGGAGCAGTCCCATACGGGACGGAATTCCTTTGAAATACCAGATGTGGGATACCGGAGCTGCCAGCTCAATGTGTCCCATACGCTCACGGCGCACACTGGATTTTGTTACTTCTACGCCGCATCGGTCGCAGATTACGCCTTTGTAGCGAATTTTCTTATATTTACCGCAATGGCACTCCCAGTCTTTGCTTGGTCCGAAGATTCTTTCACAGAACAGACCGTCTTTTTCCGGTTTCAGCGTTCTGTAGTTGATAGTCTCCGGTTTTTTTACCTCGCCATGGGACCACTCCCGGATTTTCTCCGGGGAGGCAAGTCCTATTTTGATGGCATCAAAGCTCATCTGGTAATTTTCTTTTTTTGCTGTTTCTGGCATTTGATTACCCCTTTCCTCGCAAAGCGAAGATCTACAAGTTACATGTCATCATCTGAACTTTCATCCAGATCAAGATAAGAGTCTTCTTCTTCATCCTCTTCCACATCTACCATTTCTTCTCCGTCAAATTCTTTCTTGGAGAATCCATAGTCACCAAATCTCTCGTCCTCTCTGTCAGAGTAACGGTCTCCCTCGATGATGTGGTTCAGGTTGGTATCACCGTAATCAACTGATTCCATAATTTTAACTTCGGTATTGTCATCACGCAGTACGCGGACATCGAGTGCCAGGGACTGCAGCTCTTTCAACAATACTTTGAAGGATTCCGGAATACCAGGCTCCGGAATATTGTCGCCCTTGATGATGGCTTCGTATGTCTTCACACGGCCAACCACATCGTCAGACTTCACAGTCAGGATCTCCTGCAGCGTGTAGGATGCACCGTACGCCTCAAGAGCCCAAACCTCCATCTCTCCGAAACGCTGTCCACCGAACTGAGCTTTACCACCCAGAGGCTGCTGTGTAACGAGGGAGTATGGGCCGGTAGAACGGGCATGAATCTTATCGTCTACCAGGTGATGCAGTTTCAGGTAATGCATGTGTCCGATTGTCGTTCTTCCATCGAACGGCTCACCGGTACGTCCGTCGCGGAGCTGTACCTTACCGTCTCTTGCGATATCAACACCCTTCCACAGTTCTCTGTGATCCAGATGCTCTTCCAGATACTGATATACTTCCGGAAGCAGAATATCTTTATATTTCTCGGAGAATGCATCCCATTCCATGTTTACATAATCGTTTGCCAGTTCCAGGGTATCCTGAATATCTTTCTCGTTTGCGCCGTCGAAGATCGGAGTGGAAACGTTGAATCCAAGAGCTGCTGCTGCAAGGCTCAGGTGGATCTCAAGCACCTGTCCGATGTTCATACGGGACGGCACACCCAGAGGGTTCAGCACGATGTCCAGCGGACGTCCGTTCGGCAGGAACGGCATATCCTCTACAGGAAGTACACGGGAAACGACACCCTTGTTTCCGTGACGACCAGCCATCTTATCGCCGACAGAGATTTTTCTCTTCTGTGCGATGTAGATGCGGACTGCCTGGTTTACTCCAGGAGAAAGTTCGTCGCCGTTTTCACGGGTAAATACTTTGGCGTCCACGATGATACCATACTCACCGTGCGGTACTTTCAGGGAAGTATCACGTACTTCTCTTGCTTTCTCGCCAAAGATGGCACGGAGCAGACGCTCCTCTGCGGTCAGCTCGGTTTCTCCCTTCGGAGTTACTTTTCCGACCAGAATATCACCGGCACGTACCTCTGCACCGATGCGGATGATTCCACGCTCGTCCAGGTCTTTTAAGGCTTCATCGCCGACGCCCGGAACGTCTTTTGTGATCTCTTCCGGTCCAAGCTTGGTGTCACGGGCCTCTGCCTCGTACTCCTCGATGTGGATGGAAGTGTAAACATCATCCTGTACCAGACGCTCGCTAAGAAGAACGGCGTCCTCGTAGTTATATCCTTCCCAGGTCATAAATCCGATCAGCGGGTTTTTACCAAGAGCAAGCTCGCCCTGGTAGGTAGACGGACCGTCTGCGATTACTTCGCCGGCCTCTACATGGTCACCTTTAAATACGATCGGTTTCTGGTTGTAGCAGTTGCTCTGGTTGCTTCGCATGAATTTGGTCAGATGGTAGACATCTTTTGTTCCGTCATCGTTGTTCATGCGGATCTCGTTGGAGCAGGAATAAGAAATGGTTCCTGCTTTTTTCGCAACAACGCAGACACCGGAGTCTACGGCTGCTTTTGCTTCGATACCGGTTCCTACAACAGGAGCATCGGTGATCATCAGCGGTACGGCCTGACGCTGCATGTTGGATCCCATCAGCGCACGGTTCGCATCGTCGTTCTGAAGGAACGGGATCAGCGCCGTAGCAACGGAGAATACCATCTTCGGAGACACGTCCATGTAATCAAACATGTGCGGCTCGTAGGACTGGGTCTCATCCAGATAACGTCCGGAAACGTTCTTGTTGAGGAAGTGTCCTTCTGCATCCAGCGGCTCATTTGCCTGTGCTACATGGTAATTATCCTCTTCATCTGCGGTCATGTAGACTACTTCGTCGGTAACACGCGGATTTTTCGGATCTGATTTGTCAATTCTTCTGTATGGAGCCTCAACGAAGCCATACTCGTTGATGCGCGCATACGATGCCAGAGAGTTGATAAGACCGATGTTCGGTCCCTCAGGAGTCTCGATCGGGCACATTCTTCCGTAATGGGAGTAGTGTACGTCTCGAACCTCGAATCCGGCACGGTCACGGGACAGACCGCCAGGTCCAAGGGCGGAAAGACGTCTCTTGTGCGTCAGCTCTCCAAGCGGGTTATTCTGATCCATGAACTGGGACAGCTGGGAAGATCCGAAGAACTCTTTGATTGCAGCTGTAACCGGTTTGATATTGATCAGGGACTGCGGAGAAATTCCGTCGATGTCCTGTGTTGTCATACGCTCACGTACCACACGCTCCATACGGGACAGACCGATGCGGTACTGGTTCTGAAGCAGCTCACCTACGGCACGGATTCTACGGTTGCCCAGGTGGTCGATATCATCGGCATTTCCTGCGCCGTATTCCAGATGCATGTTGTAGTTGATGGAAGCGAAAATATCTTCCTTTGTGATATGTTTCGGAATCAGGTCGTGAATGTCACGTTTGATCGCCTGTTTGATCTCTTCGATATCGGTATTTTCCTCCAGGATCTTTTCCAGAACCGGATAGTATACTTTCTCGTTGATGCCAAGTTCTTCCTCGTCAACATCTACCCATGCTTTCAGATCTACCATTAAGTTGGAAAGAACTTTTACGTTTCTCTCCTCTGTCTGAATCCATACATACGGTACTGCTGCGTTCTGAATCTTGTCTGCGAGTTCCAGAGTAACGGTGGTGCCTTTTTCTGCAAGGATTTCACCGGTGGACGGATCTACAACATCCTCAGCGAGGATCTGGTTGCGGATACGGCTGCGCAGTGCAAGTTTCTTGTTGAATTTATAACGGCCTACCTTTGCCAGGTCATAGCGACGCGGGTCAAAGAACATGCTCATGATGAGGCTCTCTGCATTTTCTACTGCGAGAGGCTCGCCCGGACGAATTTTCTTGTACAGCTCGAGAAGACCTTCCTGATAGTTGGTGGAAGTATCTTTGGTGAAGCTTGCAAGAATCTTCGGCTCTTCACCGAACAGCTCTACGATCTCTGCATTGGAGCTTACTCCAAGTGCACGGATGAGGACTGTGATCGGAACTTTTCTGGTACGGTCTACGCGGACATAGAAGACGTCGTTGGAATCGGTCTCGTACTCCAGCCATGCTCCACGGTTCGGGATTACGGTACAGGAGAACAGTCTCTTTCCGAGCTTATCATGTGCGATGCCGTAATAAATACCAGGGGAACGTACCAGCTGGCTGACGATTACTCGCTCTGCACCATTGATAACGAATGTTCCTGTTGCTGTCATCAACGGCAGATCACCCATGAAAATTTCGTGCTCTGTGATCTCGTCTTTTTCCTTATTATATAATCTTACTTTTACCTTTAACGGTGCCGCATAAGTAGCGTCACGCTGTTTACACTCTTCGATTGAGTATTTTACGTCATCTTCACACAGTGTAAAGTCTACGAATTCAAGGCTCAGCCGTCCGCCGTAGTCGGAGATTGGTGAAATGTCATCAAAGACTTCCTTGAGTCCGCTTCTCAGGAACCAGTCATAGGAATCCTTCTGGACTTCAATCAAGTTGGGCATTTCCAATACTTCTTTTTGTCTCTGGTAACTCATTCGCATACTTTTTCCGGTAGGTATCGGACGTATTCTGTTTTTCTCCATTGACGTTGTCACCCCTTGTGTTATAATATATTTATTACCGCTCATGCCTGAACAAAAGGTTTTAGGCATATCTTGCCATAATAGTGCATTTTCTAGATTATCATGTTTTTTCAAGTGTGTCAACAAAACAGATTGTATTTTTTTCAGTACAATCTGTTTTTTACTGGTTTTTCTTCCGTGACCCTGTTAGAATAATACTTTAGATGTGATTGAAAGCACCGAATTTTCAGAAAAAACCGCCTGTTTGATTTTTTTATTTTTCAAATCAAACAGGCGGTTTTTTTATTCTAATTTTTTAATATTTCAGAGCTCCATCCCGATTTCGCTTATGCCGCGTCGAATCGTTCTTTTTAATGCTGAATATTGTCAGCCATCATGTCCATAAAGCTCCATGGTTTCAGAACTTTGTTGATCTCTGCAAACACTTTATCATCGTAGTTGTGTTTTACTTCCGTTTTGCGGTCAAACACCATGGTATCCGCATCCTCTGCTTCTACTTCCGGCCAGTGCGGGAGTCCGGCATGATCCGGGGTGCCGTTCTTTGCGAAGGCAAGAAGTGCTCCGAAGATTTCGCTTTCCAGTTTATCGCTGACATCCGGGATGCCACAAATTTCTACGAGATCTGCGTTTCCGAAGAAATATGGGATATCGGAGCAGTGCCATGCCGGCTTGCCGTGCTGGAACGGGAATTCCAGAGCGAAGTTGTAGAGATATGCTTTGCCGCCGCCTTTTGCGAACAGTTTGGCAAGTTTTACGGTCGGCTCACGCATTGCACGGTCGATGGCAAGAACATCTACGCCGTTCTTCTCCGGATATGCTTCTTTGAAAGCGTCCAGAACCTTTTCGGCATTGTCTCCATAAACCTTTTTGAGGATTTCCAGAATCTCTTCCGCTGTCAGTTTGTTCTTATCATAAGCTGCCGGTGCAAACGTTGCGAACTCGCCGTATACGGTTCCGATCATCATCGGAATCTGATGTGCATGCTCACGGAAGCCTGCGTCGAATGGATTTCCATAGAAGTAATCGCCCTTTTTCGGGCCGCCGCCGATGTAGCCGCCACTCTGTGCAATCGCCGGAGCCACTTTTGCATATGCAGCAGCAAGCTGCGGATACGGTACAGTTTCCAGCTGAGCCACATCGTCAAAGCCGAGCGCTTTCATCATTGCCGTAATAATCTCCGTGCCGTCTTTCTCTCCTGCGCCGAGCGGATCGTCCTCCATAACACCGCTCATGACAAGGCCTTTCTGGAACAGGCCGTCTGCTGATGGAATCTGCATCAGGTCAATCACCTTCATTCCGCCGCCGGACTGGCCGAAAATGGTTACATTCTCCGGATCGCCGCCGAACAGGGCAATATTGTCATGTACCCACTGCAGGGCTGCCACCATATCGGCGTGGCCTGCGTTTGCGGAGTTTTTGTATTTTTCCCCAAACGGAGACAGATCCAGATATCCTAAAATATTCAGTCTGTGGTTGACAGAAACAAGAATCGAATCACCTTTCTTTGCGATGCTGACGCCGTCATACGCAACCTGCTCGATGGAAGATCCCGCTGCGTATCCACCGCCGTGGAACCATACGAGAACCGGTTTTTTGGCTTCCGGATCAAGTTTGTTTGTCCAGATATTTAAGGACTGGCAGTGCTCATCCTGCGGCCAGTAGCGGTGCGGAACCATAAGCTCGCCGTTCGGTGTATCTTGGTTCTGAAGCGGGCATACAAAGCCGTAGTTTGTCGCATCCTTCACGCCATCCCATTTGGACGGAACCGGCATCTGGAAACGGTCTGCGTATGCATACGGAATTCCTTTGTAAATGTAAACACCGTCATAAAAATAACCTTTTAAATCGCCGGATGTGGTATGCAGCACCGGCACGCCATCGTAATCAAATATTTTCCCCATTTTGAAATACCTCTTTTCTGTAGAATTTAGCATTTATGTTGTTTTCAGTATAAACAATATTTTCGTCCTTTTCTACTCGAATTGTCGCAAGATCTTCTTATATTGTTGCTTTTTTTCCACTCTTTCTCTGTATTCTCCCACCGCGAGTGCAATTTTTTGAAGATTTTACAGAATCTGCTCCACCTCAATCAGCGCCGTCTCGTGCGGCTCCAGGCGTTCCTGCACCGTGAGGCTGCCTTCCGGGTCGGTTTCCTGCTCCCAGACACGGTATTCCGGGTCCGCACTGTGGCACAGCATCGCGCGCTCCATCCGGTTCATCCGCTCCGGAGCTCCCATCCGCACCCACGCATCGTAGCTGCTGCCGTGCTCTTTTGTCACTTTATACAGCCGCAGGCAATATTTTCCCGGTTCCAGTCCGGTCAGTTTCACTGAAAAGGTCCGGATTTCCCCCATATTGAATACGCGGTAACGGTCCGTGCGGGAAATATTCACGGCATGGCGGTAGCGGTACAGCATATCGTAGTGAACATAGTTGTACAGGTAAATCTGGCTTTGGTTTTTCTCCGGCTCCGTGCTGATAAAATAGCCGTCCCCACGCTTCACCAGACGAGATCCCATTCTGCCGAGCAGCCGCAGCGCAGTGCAGACCGCCTTTGGAATGCCGTTCATCGTGAACAGCCCAAAACCTCCATGATACGTTTCCCGCGCCGGAAATACTTCATCCAAACGGTCATTGACCGAGAAATACGCAATTCCCTGCAGCGCCTCTTCATTTTCCAGAAGATTTTTAAACAGCCATGCCGCTTTATAACAGGTATCGTTGCACAGATCCCTCTGCCAGATGTTGCTGCTGCACTCATCCACCAGAACCGGCAGTGCACCAAGCCCAGCCTTCTGCAGCAGACCTTTTACCTTCTCCCCGCGGTTCCGCAGAAAATCCGGGTCGCGGCTCACAATCATATTGACGCTCTCGTTGTTCTGGATCAGATTCATTTTCTCCTCTTCCTCTCCATAGATCACCGTGCCAAACGAGCGGAATGCAAAAATTTCCGGCACACATTCCTTTTCCTTCATAGTTTCGATAAAGGCTTTGAGATGTTCCTCCGGTCCAAGACCAAAGGAAAGACATGTTACAAGATCCGGGCTCACACGTTTCATCTCCTCGTACGATGCTTTCCACGTCTCAAAGAACTCATCTCCTCCATCAATCGTGATCACGTCTCCGCTGATCCACGGGTTGAAAATCCAGCGCCGCATCTGGTTGATTCCATACCGTTCCCTTAGATGTTCCATCAGGTTTTTGATCAGCATGCGCCACTCAGCCAGATCTCGCGGAGAGCTGCTTAGCGCCGGACGCATCGTTCTTCCCGGGTCTGTTTTTGCCAGCAGCAACGGCATATGGCCGAATTCCAGCAACGGCTTCGCTCCCGTGGAAAGGATGAAATCGATCACCTCATCAATATAGTTCCAGCAGAACTGAATCTCGCCCCACATATTCCGCCGAAGTACGCACATATCATCATCAAGAATTCCTTTTACGCGGATCAGCTCATAGCCGAGCTCCTGCACCAGCTGTTCCAGCTCATCCTGCACCTCGCGGTTCAGCACACTTGCCGCATAGCCAGCATTGATCACGCGCTTCCAGTGGCCTGCCACTCTTGGTTTCCGTCCGTTTACTGCCGCTGTCACGGAAACGGCACTCTCATTTATCGTCTCAATCTCCTGCTCCGTGACCGCTGCATACTGCAGGAGACTCTGGAAAATATCATGGTCTCCCGCCGCCTCTTCCCGCTCTTTTCCTTTCTTTTCACGCTGTTTTACTGTATATTCCATCTGCTTCCGGTATTCGCTCGGTGTCATACCGCGGTATTTGCGGAATGCGCGGATCATCGCCGTCTCATTGACAAATCCATTGTGATAGGCAATCTCCGTCAGCGTTGCGCCGCTGTGCATTTCCTGTACGGCATGCGCCAGGCGCACCTGCGTCACGTACTCCCGAAATGATACACCGAAATACTGCGGAAAGCTCCGTGAAATATAGGCACGGCTCAGATAAAGATGATCCGCCAGATCCTCCAGCGTAATCTCTTCCCGGCAATGCTGCAGAATATAGTCTGATGCCCGCTGAATGCGTTCCCTTCCGCCCCGGCCCTGTTCCACCTTTTCCCCGGATGTAAAGTAAAAAAGCAGATCCTCCAGAAGCGCCGTCACACGGCTTTTCATATAGATCGGTTGTTCCTCATTATTCTTGTACATCTCAAGAAAGATCCGTGCCATATCCCGCCGGATCAAATCAAATTTTTCCTGCTGATCTTCCATATAAAAAAACGACTGACATTTGACTTCACATTTCAGCAGCTTAATGTGAAATGAATCAATCGTCTCCGCTGAAACGCAGAGCGACAGAGCAAGTCCGTCTTCGTCCAGATCCAGGTCACAGATCTGAAACCGGTTGATCGCAAAGATAGATCCCATCGGGAGATTGTGAACTTCCCCGTCCTCGTAGCTGACTCTTCCACTCCCACGAAGCAGAAATAAAAGTTCAAAATCCGGATTCCACAGTTCCCGTTTCTTCTCCGGCCGGAGTAGCCGAAAACGGAATCCCGGCATTTCCTGTTTTGTTCCTCTCATCATCATGTCTTCGTCTCTGTTGTCTCTTTCCATTCCACACCTCATAATAGATTTTTTTCTATTGTATTGTACCACAAAAAAGATCCCACAAAAAGATCTTCTCCTTTTGTGGGACCGATTTTTCGGTTTTTGTTTTAGTTTTTGCAATTATTCCTTCACCTTCAGAACCAGACACTGATACGGCTGCAGACGGAT
>ULQE01000587.1_pt1 | contig 16962 bp, 14 predicted proteins | sample 1954171 | NCBI WGS metagenome assembly ULQE01 (sample SAMEA4835647, study PRJEB28245) | human gut metagenome | biome: gut microbiome; material: fecal sample | place: Denmark | collected 2008
TATTATGAAGAAGTGGACAAAAATAAAAATGTGATTTTGACAAAAACTAGAAACAATGCAATGTATGATAAATTTATTATAAAATATCAGAATTCAATTTATCAGAATCAAAGTGGTGCAATGAAAAATTCTATTATTGGAAAAAGAAATGAATTTTTAACATTATCATTAGAAAAGCAGTGTAGAATATTGAAGGCACTAGTAGAATATTTTAGGACAGGAGATATTATTGATTTGAGAGAATTAGGAGGTAGTTCACAGGCAGGAAAAGTGGCTATGAACAAGAAAATTATGGGAGCAAGTGAATTAGTGCTAATAAGTCAATCTCCAACAGGTTTATTCCAACAAGAGATTGATTTACTAAAAATATGAGTTGGCGTACTGTTGTAATATCATCCAATGCCAAGCTGGATTACCAGCTTGGCTACATGGTAGTACGAAAGGATGTTACAACAAAAATTCATTTGGGAGAAATTGGAATGCTGATGGTTGAGTCAACATCTGTATCGATTACAGCAGCGTTATTATCCGAATTGGTAAAGCATAAAATTAAAGTGATATTTTGTGATGAAAAACGGAATCCAATTTCAGAGTTAATTCCTTATTATGGGGCACATAATTCTAGTGCAAAGATAAAGAAGCAGATGAGTTGGACGGACGCAAGGAAAACCACTATATGGACTGAAATTGTATGTGAAAAGATACATAAGCAGGCAGAATTTTTACAGGAGTTAAGGCGGAAAGAAAGTGAGCTGCTTTATAGTTATCTGAATGAGATAACATTTGGTGATACAACAAATAGAGAGGGTCATGCTGCAAAAGTATATTTTAATGCTGTTTTCGGAAAAAATTTTACCAGAACGGCAGAAAACAATATCAATGCAGCATTGAATTATGGATATAGTATTATTCTATCTCTGTTTAATCGGGAAATTGTGTCAAATGGGTATTTGACACAATTAGGTTTATTTCATGATAATATGTTCAATCCGTTTAATCTGGCTTCTGACTTAATGGAGCCGTTTCGAATTTTGATTGACCGGAAAGTATATCGAATGAAATTAGACGTATTTGAACATGAACAGAAGATGGAATTAGTGAATATCTGTAATCAGGAAGTTGTTATTAATAAAAAAAGAGAATTAGTTAGCCAAGCGGTTAAAATATATTGCCGCAGTATATTTGATGCATTAGAGGAACAAGATGTTTCTTTGATTCGGTTTTATACAAATGAGTTATAGGTATATGAGAATTTTAGTGATGTTTGATCTTCCGGTTATTACAGATACAGATCGAAGAGAATATCGGAAATTTCGGAAATTTTTGATTTTAAATGGATTCCTCATGCTTCAGGAATCTGTATACTGTAAAATTGCACAGAATTCAGTGGTTGCAGATGGAATTGTAGAAAATATAAAGAAAAACAAACCACAAGCTGGATTGGTTCAAATGTTGAAAGTGACAGAAAAGCAATATTCCAAAATGGAGTATATCGTAGGTGAATCGAAATCGGAAGTATTAGATAGTGATGAAAGGCTGATAATTTTATGAAGTTAGTTCATGCGCCGTATCAGTTGAAAATTGATTTTCATGAAAATAAAGTACAGGTATTGGTTCTGGAGCGTGCAGAAACATTTGCGGAACTGGTGGGGGAATTGTTTGCTCAGATTTCTGGGGAAGAAGGGCAGTTTCTACTAGCAGATCAAAAGGAAATGGATTTAGATAAGTGTACAGAAATTGTAGTAAATCCATTTTCATTTGAGATAAATAATCGGAAAAATTTAAATAAACTTTATCAGGAAATGCAGATGATTTCACAGGAAGAATACTTTCTTTCAAAGAGTATGCTGAATACGGAAACAGTGCGTTATTTGAATGATATTAGTCAAAAGTTGCCGTATGCAATTCAATTTGTAACAGATTTGAACGAGGTAGAATTATTTAAAATATATGATGTTAAATTGGAAGATAAGTTCAGTTCATTGTTGGAAAAATTGACAGAGTATTTGAAAATATTGGCGCTTTTGAGGAATATTAGACTGGTTGTATTGGTTAATCTAAAAGATTATTTGAGCAGTATCCAGGTGAAGGAACTGTATAAAACAGTATTTTATTATAAAATAAATGTTTTGTTAGTAGAATCTTCACAAAAAGAACGGTTGAACTGTGAAGATTATCATATATTGGATGAGCAGGATTGCCTGATTGAGTTTTAAGTGGTAAAATAGACATGTGGTATTAGAAATATAGGCTTACAGCATATGTCAGTATGTAAAAGTTCGTTTGAGAACCATGTAAGTTTGTAAGGATCTAAAACCTTTTATATATTCCTCCTGTTTAAATTCCAGTTTGAGAACCATGTAAGTTTGTAAGGATCTAAAACAAGCATCCTTGTTCGCCGCGTTCCATTTCTGTTTGAGAACCATGTAAGTTTGTAAGGATCTAAAACCTAGTACATCTGTATAAGTCGCCCCCGTACGTTTGAGAACCATGTAAGTTTGTAAGGATCTAAAACCCACGTCGGCCATTGTCTTTCCTTCGTCCAGTTTGAGAACCATGTAAGTTTGTAAGGATCTAAAACCGTACATATGGAAAATCATCTCCACAATCTGTTTGAGAACCATGTAAGTTTGTAAGGATCTAAAACCCACTTGGGGATTTCTCCTTGCGGTACTTAGTTTGAGAACCATGTAAGTTTGTAAGGATCTAAAACCGTCCTCAATGGCTTTATTGCAAGCACTAGTTTGAGAACCATGTAAGTTTGTAAGGATCTAAAACCTTTTTTGCAATGTCAATTTCATCAATTAGGTTTGAGAACCATGTAAGTTTGTAAGGATCTAAAACTACCCGTTCCCGGGACAGCAGCCCGGTTTGTTTGAGAACCATGTAAGTTTGTAAGGATCTAAAACACCGTCCTTTAAATGGGATATATCCCCGCGGTTTGAGAACCATGTAAGTTTGTAAGGATCTAAAACCCAAAAAAGCTGATAATGATAATGAATATGTTTGAGAACCATGTAAGTTTGTAAGGATCTAAAACTGTGGCATATGCAAATGCCCCTACACCAGTTTGAGAACCATGTAAGTTTGTAAGGATCTAAAACTAATCCATTTATACATGATTCCGGTTGTTGGTTTGAGAACCATGTAAGTTCGTGAAAATCGAAAGCATTTTTAAGAATATAGTAGAGATTCTAAGTCATAAAAAAGATATGTGCAATGTCCAATCATAGGGCGATTAAATGCCTGCAAAATGATAGTATCATTCTCCTTATGAGGATAAATCCAGAAGGAAAACAATGCCATTAGCCAACCAAAAATCTTATACCATAGAAGATATATACAATCTTCCCGAAGGCGCACGCGCCGAATTAATTGACGGTTCTCTTTATATGATGGCGTCGCCCAGCCGGATGCATCAGGAGATAGTGGGAGAACTGTTTGGGGTTATAAGGGATTATATCAAGAAGGAAAATGGTTCCTGCAAAACTTATGTGGCGCCGTTTGCTGTCTTTTTAAATCAGGATGATCGAACCTATGTGGAACCGGATATCAGTGTGATATGTGATTCGTCCAAGTTAAATGATAGGGGTTGTCTGGGAGCACCTGATTGGATTATTGAAGTGGTTACACCGGGAAGTCAGCGAATCGATTATATGATTAAGCTGTTTAAATACAGGGCGGCAGGTGTAAAGGAGTATTGGATTGTAGATAAAAGTAAGAACCGGATTATGGTATATAATTTCGAACAGAATGACATGGGTGAATATACGTTTTCCGATATTGTGTCAGCGTGCATTTATGAAAATTTAAAGATTGATTTCTCTGTAATCGATGAGAGTTAACAAGAATAGAACAAATGGTAGATTTTAAAGAATAAGAATGGGCTTGTCATATTAGCAAATATATTTTGCTAAGTGAAAGCCCATTCTTTTTGAAAAGGAGTAAAGTTCTTCTCCCCCTCTGTTTCGCGTTTCATATCCGATATATTTACAATTCCCATCCAACTGACTATAATAAAGAATGCCCGTTTGCCTGCAAAGGCGCGGAACCATATCCATCTGCATCAGGGCGATATGACAGAAGAATGAACTTAAAAGAATGGAAGAAAGAACAATGGATGTAATTGGAAAATTTGGAAATAGGGTGAGCAGCCAGGCGCTTAAGGATCCGGAAAAAGCGCGTCGGCTGCTTCTTGCGGGATACCGCCTGCAGGAAAAGAAGCTTCAGTTTTTGCCGGATCGGGGGCTGCCGTCGTCGGGACAGTATGTGGCGCGGGTGGTTATGAAAAATATCATTCAGTCGCTGTCGGAACCGGAGAATGCGGCGATGGTCAGCATATTTGTGCCGGGAGAGCTGGTGATGGCGGCAGGGCTGACGCCGTACTCAGTGGAGGCGATGTCCTGTTTTATGGCGGGAACGAAGTGTGAGCAGACGTTTCTTCGGAAAACGGAGGAAGAAGGATTTCCGGAGACGATGTGTTCGTACCACAGGGTGTTTCTGGGGGCAGCGCTGACGGGGATTCTGCCAAAACCGAACTGCATGATTTATACGAACCTTGCGTGTGATGGAAATATGATGACGTTTCCGTATTTAAAGGATAAATTTGAATGTCCGGGCTTTTATATTGATGTTCCATATGAGAAAAACCGGGAATCGGTTTTGTATGTGGCGGATCAGCTGCGGAAATTGAAACGGTTTCTGGAGGAGACGACGGACAGACGGATTTCGGAGGAAACAGTGCGGAGTGCGGTAGATAACAGCCGGAAAGCGGCAGCGAATTATAAAAAACAGCTTGCCCTGCGGTGTGCGCATGACCCGGTGACCTCTCTGACGAATGAATTGTATGCGCTTTTTATGTGCCATCTGATGGCTGGCTCAGAGACGGCGGTTACCTATACGGAAAAACTTCTGCGCGATGTGCGGATGTCACCGAGGGGAGATGGTCTTTCGGTAATCTGGATGCACATCATGCCATTTTTACAGGAGCCGGTTAAGGATATTTTTAATTATAGTAAGAAAATGCACATCCGCGCTTGTGATTTCATCGCAGATGGTTTTCAGGAGATGCATGCGGAAGACCCGTATGAGGCGATGGCAGAGAAAATGGTCTACTGCATTTACAATGGCAGTGTGAAACAGAGAATTGAGGAAGCGGAACGACTTGCCAGAATCACGGAATCGGATGGTGCTGTTTTATTTGCCCACTGGGGCTGTAAGGGAACGATCGGTGCATCCAGCCTGATTAAGCAGTCCTTAGAAAAGACAGGACTTCCGACGATGATTCTCGACGGTGACGGCTGCAACCCCGCCAATACCAGCGACGGTCAGGTATCGACGCGGCTTCAGGCGTTTGTGGAAATGCTGGAAAAGGGCAAGGAGGAGAAACACGCATGATTTATTACGTCTGTAAGTACACCCCGATCGAGCTGTTCCGGGGGTTTGGAGAAGAATGTTCTGTTTTGGAGGAAATGCCGGAAAATTTCGAACAGTCGGATCAGATTGCACATGCAAATCTGTGCGGCTTTGGAAAATCGGTCATTCAGGCAGTGCTGGAAGGAAAGGTTGAACAGCTGGTGCTGGTAAACTGCTGCGATTCGATGCGGCGCGTTTACGATATCGTGGAGAGCACGGGAAAATGTAAGTTTTTATATATGCTGGATCTGCCGCATGATGATAATGAATGTGAAAAAGTGAAATTTGCGGGCACGATCCGGAGACTTAAAAAGGCGTATGAGGCATATTCCGGGAAAGTGTTTGATAAACGCGCTTTTATCAAGTCCTTTATTACGTCGGAAATGAACACGGAGCCGTACATTGGTGTGCTGGGCGTGCGGGTCAGCGGCATTCTGGAGGATATGATCCGGGACAATATCCAGATGGATATGGAAAATCTGACCTGTACGGGTGGTCGGAAACTGTCGGTCGTACAGGATGAAATGTGGAATATGGAGGAAGAGGAGCTGTTTCTTTCTTACGCGGACGTCCTGCTGGGACAGATGCCGTGTTTCCGCATGAACCGTTCGATCCGCAGAAACCGTCTGTATCTGGATCCGAATTTAAAGGGAATTATTTATCACACGATCAAGTTCTGTGATTATTATGGATTTGAGTATGCGAGTATCAAGCGGGATATCAAGGTTCCGCTCCTTAAGATTGAGACTGATTTTACGAGCCAGAGCGCGGGGCAGCTTTTGACGCGCATTCAGGCATTTGAGGAGACGATCGAGGGATCAGAGGATATGGATCCGGGAAAAGGTATCAGTGAGGAGGCAAGAAAGAAGATGGAGTCGGGCATTTTTTATGTAGCGGGAATCGACAGCGGTTCGACAAGTACGGATGTGGTCATACTGGATCAGGATGGAAAAATCAAATCGACGATGATTATTCCGACCGGCGGCGGTGCGATGATGAGCGCCGAGAAGAGTCTGGATCTGGCGATTGAGAAAGCGGGAATTAAGAAAGAGGAGATCGTGCGGATCGATACGACCGGATATGGACGATCCTACATTGACAGCGGGGATGACAGCATCACGGAGATTACCTGCCATGCCAAGGGCGCAAATTATCTGAATCCGAATGTCCGCACTATCATCGACATTGGCGGGCAGGATATCAAGGCGATCAGCATCGACGGGCAGGGAGCCGTGAAAAATTTCCTGATGAATGACAAATGTGCCGCCGGAACGGGACGTTTTCTGGAAATGATGGCGAAAACGCTGGGACTTTCCCTGGAGGAAATGAGTGTGAAAGGGCTGGAATGGAAGCATAATATCGTGATTTCCAGCATGTGTACGGTGTTTGCAGAGTCGGAGGTCGTGTCGCTGGTGGCACAGAATAAGGATGTGGCAGATATTATCCACGGTTTAAATGTGTCAGTTGCATCAAAAGTCGGCGCGTTGGCAGCCCGCCTTGGAAAGGATCATCCAGGCGAATATATGATGACCGGCGGTGTAGCGAAGAACCAGGGTATCATCCAGGCATTGGAAGAGAAGCTTGGTGCTAAACTTTATATCTGTGATGAGGCGCAGCTCTGCGGTGCGCTGGGAGCGGCGCTATTTGCTTATGAGAAATGTAAAGGCAGTGCGGAGGAAACGCGATGAAGCGGCAGGGTTAAAACACTTGTATCGATATTTTCGTCAGATATTCACTGGGAGAGGCTGTGGCTAATTCGTCGATCACAGCCTCTTTATAAGAGTATTTGCCGGTTTTAAACTTGTGTTCATCGGTCCAATCAAAGAGTTTTTCGTAGGTGGCTTTCGAGTCATAGTAATTTCCCATTAAGTAAGCAACTGCATAGGTTCCGGCCGGTTTTAAGTGATAGGGGGAATTTTTTGGTTTTGTTATAACTTTTGTGAAAAAATAAGCATAGGTATCCAGATGATTTTTTCGTAAATCTGCCACATCAAGCATGGCACCATAAGGATGACCGGCATTTAGAGCGTGGGCATTGCAGTAACCGATGTGGCGGCAAAGAGCCTGGATGATTTTCTGATGGTCATCTGTATGAATCGGATCGCTGAGAATCAGATATTCTTCCGGTGTCGTCTCGAGAAAAATACGACCATTTTTATTTTCGGTATGGAAGAATAATTCATCTTCTGTGTATTCTGCCTGTTTCTGATTCAGTGATTCCTGGAGTGATACCAGGGATAATTTTATATGATTGGACTGTAAAGTGAATAAAAATCCAAGAATGCATCTACATTCTGAAATCAGAAATCAAATTAAAACATTATAATCTTCGATGCCTCGTTGGGAAGCCAACGGGGTATTTTTTTACCCAATCAGGCTGTATAGGACACCTCATTTTTGATGTTTTTGGACGGTGCGGGAAGCATTACTGATTGGAATCCTTATATCTATGATATAGCTTTTTGCAATATAAAAAGACTTTACATATGGCTATAAAAATCAACTGTATTCCAAGCGGAACCTTCCCCCATTTTCTGGAACACGAAAAAGAAGAAACGCTTTCGGTCTATCTGGAGTCCGTCAAATGGGCGCTTCTGGAAGAGTGAATATGTCCGAAAAAATGTTGGAATTATAATAATATTAACCGAAAAAATGTGATTTATAATAAAATAATGTCCGCAAAAATGCTGTTTAGCAATGGAAATATGCCCTGAAAAGTGTTAAGATAGAATACAGATGCTTTTGGATGTATATGTTGCGCAGGAGGTTTCTTAATGGAAAGAGAGCTGTTTACGAAACTGGAACGATGGATGAATAAAAAGAACAGAAAGCCGCTGATCATACAAGGAGCGCGCCAGGTCGGAAAAACCTGGATTATGAAGGAATTTGGAGCCAGGTTCTACGAAAATACAGTCTATATCAATTTTGATAATAATAAAGCAATGAAGGATGTATTTGACCTAGACTTTGACTTAAAGCGGATCCTTTCTGCAATTAAAATTGAGTACGGAAAGAGTTTTCAGGCTGAAAATACATTGATTATTTTTGATGAGATCCAGGAAGCACCAAAAGCGCTGGCATCTTTAAAATATTTCTATGAGAATGCACCGCAGTATTCTATCATTGCAGCTGGTTCCCTGCTCGGTGTTGCATTACATCAGGGAACATCCTTTCCTGTTGGGAAAGTTGATTTTTTAAAATTATGTCCTATGAGCTTCAATGAATTCATTTTGGCAGTTGGTGAAAAGGGGTTGCATGAAGCGTTGAGGTCCCAAGATTATGAACTGATCAATGCATATGCCGGGAAATATACGGATTTGTTAAAAAAGTATTATTATGTGGGCGGAATGCCAGAAGTAGTCCAGACATATATTGATTCCGATGATCTATTTGAGGTACGTGAGATCCAAAACAATCTTTTGCAGTACTATGAAGAGGATTTTAGCAAACATGCGCCAAAGGAAGTTGTTCCGCGCATCATGATGGTCTGGAATTCGATTCCTTCCCAATTGGCTAAGGAAAATCGTAAGTTTATGTATGGAGCACTACGAGAGGGTGCACGGGCAAAAGATTTTGAACTTGCAATTCAGTGGTTGGAAGATGCAGGGTTAATCCTGAAAAGCTATAGAGTATCAAAGCCAGATATTCCACTGATTGCGTACATGGAAATGAACAGTTTTAAAATGTTCATGTTCGATGTGGGATTGTTAACAGCAAAGGTCGGACTATCAGCAAGACTTCTATTGGAGGGAAGCCGGATCTTTGAAGAATTCAAGGGGGCACTTACGGAACAGTATGTTGCACAGGAGTTGCACGCTGCAGGATATCCGCTTTATTATTTTGCAACAGCACGATCAACTGGAGAGATAGATTTTATGTTGCAGGGAGATTTAGACAGCGTTCCGATTGAGGTGAAGGCAGAACAGAATCTCCGTGCCAGGAGTTTGAGGGCATTTTGCGATAAATATAAGCCGGGCATGGCGATTCGTAGCAGTATGTCAAATTATAAGCAGGAAGACTGGCTGACAAATGTTCCGTTATATATGCTTGCGGAATATTTGAAAAGAACAATATATGTGGTAAGCTGATAACAATTTACCTCAAAACCAACGGGGGTATTTTTTGTTCTGAATCAGACAATACAGAAGTTCGCGCTAAGCGAACTAATGAAATGGAGGTTCTGGAGTCCCTTCACGGCAATGTAGTATGTGCATTAGCTGCCGGAATCGGCGACTATGTGCGATGTACTCTCTTGGAATATAGCTATCACGATGGCCAGTTTTGGATTTTTACAGAAGGCGGCGAGAAGTTTATAGGACTTGAGAGGAATAAAAATGTCAGTCTTGCTGTCTTTGAAAAGCCCCCGGACTTTGGTGCGCTGAAAAGCGTACTGGTCATGGGAACGGCAAAGCTCATCGAGCCGATGTTATTTGAGGTTCCTGGATTTGATGAATATTCGGAAAACTTGATAAAAAGTTCGATGATAGGAGTTCGAAAAATTTCTTTCGGGAAAGAATCTGTTGCGGAAACGCGGGAAATACCGTATAATAATGCGGTCTGATCTGCACATATGCAACAGATTTGTCCGTAAAAAAATGAAAAATCAGAATTGTGCGTATTTCAGAAACAATTTTTTACTGTAAGAGTGAAAAAAGTTATGTAAACTGTCTGCAAAAAAATACTTAACAAGAATTTGTGTTTTTACGCTTACGGAGAAGAACAAAAAAAGAACTAAAAAACAGCGATGAACACATCGCAAAAAATGAGAAATGTAGGTAAAAATAATTTTATGAGAAAATTAGCATTAAGTGATGAAATCCTTCTCAAGATCTCCCAGCCGGCGCGTTATATTGGCGGCGAGGTGAATATGGTGAAGAAGGATCCGTCGAAGGTAGCAGTCCGGTTTGCCATGTGCTTTCCGGACGTGTACGAGATCGGTATGTCCCATCTGGGCATCCAGATTCTTTATGATATGTTCAACCGCCGGGATGACGTTTACTGTGAGCGTGTTTATTCCCCGTGGATGGACTTAGATCCGATCATGCGGGAGCAGAAGATTCCGCTGTTTGCTGTTGAAAGCCAGGATCCGATCAAAAATTTTGATTTCCTTGGAATTACAATCCAGTACGAAATGTGCTACACCAATATTTTGCAGGTGCTGGAATTATCACAGATTCCGCTCCATGCAGAAGATCGTACCGAGGAGGATCCGATCGTTATCGGAGGCGGTCCGTGTACTTACAATCCGGAGCCGATCGCGCCGTTTTTTGATCTCTTCTATATGGGCGAGGGCGAGGTGGTTTATTTTGACCTGATCGACCGCTACAAGGAGATCAAGGCGCGCGGCGGCAGCCGGAAGGAATTTCTGGAGCAGGCGGCGCAGATTCCGGGTATCTATGTGCCGGGATTTTATGATGTGACATACAAAGAGGACGGCACGATCGAGGCGATGACGCCGAACAACCCGCACGCGCCGCAGACCGTTTCCAAGCAGCTTGTCATGGATATGAGCGATACCTGGTATCCGGAGAAGCCGGTGGTTCCGTATCTGCGCGCGACGCAGGACCGTGTGGTTCTCGAGATCATGCGCGGCTGTATCCGCGGATGCCGTTTCTGCCAGGCGGGCATGGTATACCGCCCGGTGCGCGAGCGCAGCCTGGAGGAACTGAAACGTCTGGCACGGACGATGCTAAAGAGCACCGGACATGAAGAAATTTCGCTGAGTTCGCTGAGCTCCAGTGATTACACGAAGCTGGAGGGAATCGTCAATTTCCTGATCGACGAGTTTGACGGAAAGGGCGTCAATGTGTCCCTGCCGTCCCTGCGTATTGACGCATTTTCCCTCGATGTCATGAGCAAGGTGCAGGACGTGAAGAAGAGCAGCCTGACCTTTGCACCGGAGGCGGGATCCCAGCGTCTGCGTAACGTTATCAACAAGGGTCTGACCGAGGAAAATATTTTAAATGGTTCTGCCGAGGCGTTCAAGGGCGGCTGGAACCGCGTAAAGCTCTACTTCATGCTGGGACTTCCGACTGAGACCGTGGAAGATATGCAGGGCATTGCCGAGCTTTCGGAGAAGGTGGCGGAAGTGTACTATGACACGGTTCCGAAGGAGCAGCGCCACGGCAAGGTGCAGGTAACCGCCAGCACCTCGTTCTTTGTGCCGAAGCCATTTACCCCGTTCCAGTGGGCGCCGATGTGCACGAAAGAGCAGTTCTTGGAGCGCGCGAGCATCGTCAACCACCGCATGAAAGAGATGTTAAATAAGAAGAGTCTCCGCTATAACTGGCATGAGGCGGATGTGACCGTGCTGGAAGGTGTTCTGGCGCGCGGCGACCGCAAGGTGGCAGCTGTGATTGAGGAGGCATACCGCAATGGAGCTATCTATGATTCCTGGTCCGAGTATTTCAACAATGATATCTGGATGAAGGCGTTTGAGACCTGCGGCGTGGACATTGATTTCTATACGACGCGTGAGCGAAGCCTTGATGAAGTGTTCCCGTGGGATTTTATCGACGCGGGTGTGACGAAGGATTTCTTGAAACGCGAGTGGGCGAACGCACAGGCGGAAACGGTAACGCCGAACTGCCGGATGCGCTGTTCGGGATGTGGTGTCCGTAAGTACGGCGGCGGAGTCTGTTTCGAAGAACGGGCATGAGGAAGGAGCGGTCATGAAGATACGAATTAAATTTCAAAAACAGGGAACGGTGCGTTTTATCGGTCATCTGGACGTGATGCGTTACTTCCAGAAGGTGATGCGCCGGGCGGAAGTGGATATCCGTTATAGCGAAGGATTCAGCCCGCACCAGATCATGTCGTTTGCGTCTCCGCTCAGCGTGGGGCTTATCAGCCATGCGGAGTATGTGGATATTGATGTCAATTCCAGCGGAAATTCGACCGGGATGGTGCGCCGCTTAAATGAGGTCAGCGCCGAGGGGCTGGAGGTGCTCAGCTACCGCGAGCTTCCGGAGACGGCAAAGAATGCGATGTCGCTGGTGGCAGCTGCTGATTACACATTCTGGTTTAAAGAGGGATTTGCACCGGAGGACGGCAGCAGTGTAGAAGAATTTTTCGGGAAATTCCTGACATTCTGCAAAAGCGAGACAATTCCGTTTGTGAAGCAGACGAAAAAGGGCGAGAGAACCGTGGATCTGCGTCCGCTGATCTGTGAGGCACGAATCGCGGAGCGGAAAGAGTATGTTCCGGCAATGGTCGCAGACTGGTATCCGGATCTGGAAAATGAGACGGTTGAGGAGGAAAAACAGGCAGAAGGAATCGGTGTCTTCCTGCGCCTCTTATCGGGCAGTGCGGCAAACGGAAAGCCGGAGCAGGTATTGCAGGCATTCTATGAGAGCCTGGGGCTGACCTACCGCCCGTTTGCCATTCAGGTCGAGCGCGAGGAGCTGTATGCGGACGAGGGCGCCGAGGGCGCACCGGAGTATGTGCCGCTTGAGGCGTATGGAAGCGAGATTGTGTAAATGCTTCAATGTTCATTAAGAGATGAAATGCGAAGCGCCAGCAAAATCCGGCTGCAGGTAGCGCGAAGTGTGAACGGCAGCAAAAAATGAGAGGAGACGAAGAGTTTGGATCAGTTAATAGTGACAAAATGGAAGGATCGAAGCCTGACGGCGCTCCTCTCGGACGGGCACTGCCGGTCGCTGACGCTGGAATCTGGCGATGAAAGCCTGCTGGGGAATATTTACATCGGCAAGGTGAAAAATGTGGTAAAAAACATCAACGCCGCGTTTATTGACCTCGGCGGTGGAAAAACCGGGTATTTCAGCCTGGCGGAAAACCCGGTTCCGCTTTATACAGACGAGCTGAACCAGCTATGTTCATTCGGATATTCTGGAAATTCTGAGAAGAAAGTAAGTCCACGGAAACTAAAAGCTGGAGACGAGCTTCTCGTCCAGGTGTCCCGCGACGCCCTGAAAACCAAGGATCCGTCCGTGACCTGCTGTCTGAATTTTCCGGGAACCTATATGGTTCTGACGGTGGGAAAACCGCAGATCGGATTTTCGGCAAAAATCAAGGATAATGCCTGGAAAGAGAAGGTGCGGGAGGAACTTCTGACACATAAGGATGAGCGTTTTGGACTGATTGTCCGGACGAATGGGGCGTCGGCTTCCATCGAAACACTCTGTGCAGAAACAGAGAAGCTGAAACAGCAGATGGAAGAACTTTTTGCCCGGGCAGCCTGCCGCACCTGTTACAGCCTTTTAGAGCAGGGTACGCCGCCCTATATCCAGAGTCTTAGGGATGCGAAGAAAGGAACCCTTTCGGAGATCATCACAGATGTGCCGGAGTATGCGAAGAAGATTGAGGCATGGCTGGAGGAAGAGAAGGAAGAGGACAAGGAACAAAAAGAAAATCAGACCCAGGCAGATAAAAATGAAAGCATAAAACAGGCGGTTCCGAACTTGTCCCTATATACAGATGAGAACCTTCCATTAATGAAGCTGTACCGCCTGGAATCGGTGCTTAAAAGTGCATCGGACCGCCGTGTCTGGATGAAATCCGGCGGCTATCTGGTCATCGAGCCAACCGAGGCATTGACGGTGATCGATGTCAATACAGGAAAATATACAGGGAAAAAGACGCCTGCCGAGACGATCTTAAGGATCAACCTGGAGGCGGCGCATGAGGTGGCGCGCCAGCTTTCCCTGCGGAATCTTTCCGGTATTATTATTGTGGATTTTATCGATATGGAATCGAAAGAAGATCAGGAGACGCTGATGCGGACGCTCGGGGAAGAGCTTTCCCGTGACCCGGTCAAAACGATCCTGGTGGATATGACGCGGCTTGGGCTGGTGGAGATCACCCGCAAAAAGGTGCGCCGTCCGCTTCATGAGATTTTGTAGCGGTTGAATCATAGAATGAAAAACACAAGGAGAAGAAAAGATGTTTGAAAAAGTATTTAAGCTATCCGAGCATCAGACGACCGTAAAGACGGAAGTCATGGCTGGAATTACGACCTTTATGACGATGGCGTACATTCTGGCAGTCAATCCGAGCATCCTCGGATCGACCGGCATGGACCCGACTGCGGTGCTTCTGGCTACGGCTCTGGCATCATTCATCGGTACTGCCTGCATGGCATTTATGGCGAACCTGCCGTTCGTTCTGTCCGCAGGCATGGGACTCAACGCGTATATGGCGTATACGGTGTGCGCGGGCTATGGCTATAGCTGGCATGTTGCACTGCTGGCTGTATTTGCAGAGGGTCTGATCTTCATCGTGCTGTCTCTGACAAACGTGCGCGAGGCGATCTTCAATGCGATTCCGTTGACTTTAAAGCGCGGTGTGTCCGTCGGTATCGGTCTGTTCATCGCATTTATCGGTCTTCAGAATGCGGGACTTTCAGTAGACTCTTCCACACTGGTAACGATCATCAGCTTCCCGGAAAATTTCCATACCGCAGGTATCTGCGCGCTGCTGGCGCTGATCGGTCTGTTTATCATGGCGGTTTTATACACCTACCGTGTGAAAGGCGCGATTCTGTACGGCATTCTGGGAACCTGGATTCTCGGTATGCTGTGCCAGGTAACCGGCATTTACACACCAGACGTAGAGAATGGTTTCTACACCCTGTTCCCGACCCTGGGAATCACCGATTTCTCCAAACTGGGAGAGACATTTGGTAAATGCTTTACCGTTGACTTCGATGCAGTTGGAATTATCAATTTTATCGTAGTTATTTTCTCATTCCTGTTTGTAGATATTTTTGATACACTTGGAACATTAATCGGTGTAGCAACCAAGGCAGACATGCTGGACGAGGAAGGCCGTCTTCCGGGTATCCGTCCGGCGCTGATGGCAGATGCGATCGCAACTTCCTTTGGTGCGGTATTAGGTACTTCCACAACGACTACCTTCGTTGAGTCTGCATCGGGTGTTGCAGTCGGCGGACGTACCGGTCTGACTGCCCTGGTATCGGCACTCTTGTTCCTGCTTTCCACCCTGTTTGCACCGATTTTTACGGCGATCCCGTCCTTTGCGACGGCTCCGGCATTAATCATGGTTGGCTTCCTGATGGTGGGAACTGTAACTGAAATTCGTTTCGATGAGGACAATATCACCGAGGCAATCCCGGCATATCTGGCAATCATCGCCATGCCGTTGTTCTACAGCATTTCCGAGGGTATTTCCATGGGAATTATCTCTTATGTGCTTTTGAATGTGGCAGCAGGAAAAGCAAAGAAGATCACTCCGCTTATGTATGTGCTGGCGGTACTCTTCGTTCTCAAATACATTTTCCTGTAACAACTTGTAATAATTTAACTCCTGAAAACTTGACGAAAACAGGTTTTCATAATAAAATAGTCTATATCAAAAAAGTTTTTAAAATTTTTTTGATTAACGTGCAATAAAATGCGTATGCAGCGCATTAACTTATTGAACGGATGAAAATCATTCCCGCACGGAAGAACGCGGACAGAGACGAACAAAAACAAATCAAGTTACTCGAAATTCCTTGATGCATTACACTCCGTTACGAACTGTCCAAGATTTTCTGCTGGGATCTTTTCGGTATCGGTTGACAACCAGCAACCGATATCGGGTAAAAAGCGCCGGACCTGCTTGCAGTGCCGGCGCTTTTTACTGTACAAAAAAGGGGCAATTTTTATCAGGAATATCTCATTGACATTTTGGCGGGCAGACGGTATAAAGGACAGAGGGTAACTGTTCACAGGTAGGAATTTTCTGAACTGAAAATTCCGTACGATACAGTTCTGGCAGCAGATTTTGCCGATTTGGAATGCGCAGCATCGGCAAAATCCCGTTGCTGGGCACACGTGTGTGAACAGTAACGACAGAAGAGGGAGTAGACTCTGGCGATAGAAACACGCATGGAACCAGTTCTGAGAGGAAAAGTTAAGAAAATAAAATAGCAGGGCAGGTTTCATACGGAGGTGGGATACATATGAAGATAGAGAATGATTTGGGGCGGGACGATATCCGGCGGCTGGTGCTCCGTCTGGCGATTCCTTCGATGCTGGCGCAGTTTATCAATGTGCTCTATAGCGTGGTCGATCGAATCTATATTGGAAATATCCCGGTGATCGGGGAGACGGCGCTTGCGGGCGTCGGCGTCAGCGGACCGATTGTGACGCTGATCTCCGCGTTTGCCTATCTGGTCGGTCTGGGCGGCTCGCCGCTCATGAGCATCCGTATGGGCGAGGGGCAGGATGAGAAAGCGAAAAAGATTTTGGCAAACAGCTTCTGGATGATTGTCGGGCTGTCGGCGGTTCTGACGTTGGTTCTGTTTGTATTTAAACGAGAAATTTTGACGCGGTTTGGTGCGAGTGAGACGATTCTGCCGTATGCGGAATCGTACTTTACGATCTATCTGCTGGGAACGGTCTTTGCGCTGCTTTCGATCGGAATGAACCAGTTTATTATCTGCCAGGGATTTGCGCGGATCGGAATGATTTCGGTGGCGCTCGGTGCGGTAACGAATATTGTGCTGGATCCAGTGTTTATTTTTGTGTTTGACATGGGCGTGGCGGGGGCGGCGTTTGCCACGGTTCTGTCACAGTTTGCGTC
>ULQE01002512.1_pt1 | contig 16634 bp, 10 predicted proteins | sample 1954171 | NCBI WGS metagenome assembly ULQE01 (sample SAMEA4835647, study PRJEB28245) | human gut metagenome | biome: gut microbiome; material: fecal sample | place: Denmark | collected 2008
TATAAAATAAAAGTAACAAATGACAGTGAGTTAACTGGTAAGGCAAATGTTGTAGAAAATATACCAAGTGGAATGACAATGATAGCAGACAACAATCCAGATTGGACAATAAATGAAACTACTGCAAGTATTGAAACAGATGAGATAAAACCAGGAGAGAGCAAAGAATATCAAGTAGTTCTAGGATGGCAAAATGGTGATAATAATGTTGGCACAAAGACAAATATTGCAAATATTATTACGGAAAATGAAGCAGGATTTGATGAACAATTTGAAACAGATAATGTTAGTAAAGCTGATTTGATTGTAGCTGTAGGAACTGGTGAAGTTCCATATGTTAAAATAGCAGGAAGCATTTTAATAATAATGATTTCACTAACAGCAGGAGTTTATGTTATCAACAAAAAACGTAAATAATTGAATATTTGTAAATAAGAAGAAAACTTATTGCAAAAGAAAAAGATCATTATATTTAGCTTTCAAGTGACGCGCAGTTTGAAAGTTTTTCCCTAACCTGCTAAACGAAGTTTAGGAGGTGGGAAAATGTTTTAGCAAGGAACGAGAAAATAACTATAATGTTCTTTTAGCTTATACATATTAATATATATAAAGAAAAATGCATATTAAATTTTTCTTTTCGTTTGCAGGAATGTTGATAAAAATTTGTAATGTCGAAAAGTGTCATATGAAAATGATTGACAATAAATGGAATACATAGTATAACTAATATAGTTATTTGAATATTCGAAAAGTGGGCCAATAATCGTAAGGATTATTGAGCCTGCTTTTTTTATGTTCAATAACATATTTCTAACGTAAATGGCCATTTACAGTGAAAGGAGTAATAGTTATAGAAAAAAATAGAAAATTAATGCCAACAAATGATTATATATTTAAGAAAATATTTGGAAGTGTTGGTAGTGAAGCAATAACAACATCATTTTTAGAAGCGATACTAGAATCAAAAATTACATCAATAGATTTAGACAAAAATCCAATAACAGATAAAAATGAATTAGATGATAAAGTGGGAATAATGGATATAAGACTAGAAATTAATGGCAACATAAATTGCGATGTAGAAATGCAAATGGTTGATCAAGGAAATATAGAAATACGATTGATGAGGTATGTATCAAAATTATTTATAAAAGGATTAAAAGCAGGAGAGGATTATATTGAAGCAAAAGAATCAATAGCAATATTAGTAGCTAATTTTGAATTAGAGAAGCATAAAGAAGTAAAGAAAATACTAACAGAATATAAAATGAGGGAGAAAGATTATGGAAATATAGTCTTGACAGACAAGATTAAAGTTTATATACTTGAATTACCAAAGATAGAGAAAATGAAGAGTAAAGACGAAAGCTTAAACCTTTGGATTAAATTTATAAAGGATTTAGAGGTAAGAAAAATGTCAGATGGTAAAGTAAAAGATGAAAAGTTAGAAGAAACAATAAAGGCAATTCAAGAAGCAAAGAAAAAATATGATGAACTATGTCAGGATGAACATGCATGTTATATAGCAGAATTGAGAGAAAAATATGTGTGGGAAACAGCTTCTGTAAGACAATTGGGTAAAAAAGAAGGAAAAAAAGCTGGAATAAAAGAAGTAGCTAAAGCTATGAAAGAAAAAAAGTACTCAATTGATGAAATTATGCAGATAACTAAACTAAGTAAAAAAGAAATAGAAGAGTTATAGTTTAAAATGTAGAAATTATTGCAAAAGAAAAAGAACATTATATTTAGCCTTCGAGTGACGCGCAGTTTGAAAGTTTTTACCTAACCCTATAAACGAAGTTTATGGGGTTGTAAAATATTTTAGCAAGGAACGAGAAAATAAATATAATGTTCTTTTAGCTTATACATATTAATATATATAAAGAAAAATGCATATTAAATTTTTTCACACCTTGCTGTCGCATTCCTCGAAATTTGAAAATAAAAATTTACTATTTTTATTTTCAATTCGGGTAGAATGCCTCAATCGAGCTCACTTCGTTCGTTTGCCCTTGCACGGTGATTCAAAAATTTTGATATGTATTTTTCTTTATATAAATAAGTTTTTCAATATGCAATTAATTTTACAAATTGGGTAAATAGTGTTAATATAATTTGTGTTTGTGAATATTAATATATAGCAAATGTATGGTTTAGAATTAAGGTGATTTTATGAAAAAATTATGTGTTAATGATATTTTAGAGAGAGTTAATGGAACTGTCTTATGTGGCTTGTGTGATGCTGAGTTTGCTGGGGCATGCATTGATTCTAGGATTGTGCAATCTGATGAAGCGTATTTTGCATTGAAAGGTGAGAGGACTGATGGTACTTTGTACTGTGGCGATGCTATAAAAAACGGTGCAAAGGTGTGCTTTGTTGAGAATAATATTTTTTCTGATGAAGATTTAAATAAATTTGCCAAAAGTGCTACTATTGTTCTTGTTCCTAATGTTGAGGATGCTCTTGTTGAGATTGCAAAGGCTAAGAGAAGTTTGTATGATATACCTGTAGTTGCTATAACTGGAAGCGTTGGAAAGACTAGTACAAAGGATGTTATTGCTGAGGTTATGGCTCAGAAGTTTAATGTTCAAAAAACACAGGGGAATAAGAATAATAGATTGGGTGTTCCTTTGACTATAATGAGTTTGAGGAATCATGATGCTTTGGTTATTGAGATGGGAATGAATCATTTGGGAGAAATTCATGAGCTTACAAATATTGCAAAGCCTACATTGAGTGTGATTTCTAATATTGGTACTTCTCATATTGGAAATTTGGGTTCTAGGGAGAATATTTTGAAGGCTAAGCTTGAGATTTTGGATGGAATGACAAATAAAAAAGTTATAATAAATAATGACAATGATATGCTACATAAGTGGAATTTAGAGGATGAAAATGCTGAGAAAATAACTTTTGGAATTCATGAAAAAAGTATATATATGGCTTCTAAAGTAAAAATGACAGAGGAGTCAAATGAATTTAGTGTTGAGCTTAATTCAACGGAATATAAATTTACTACGCAAAAGCCTGGTGAGGTGTTCATATTGAATGCTTTGTCTGCGATTGCTGTTGGAATGGAGTATGGAGTTCCAATTGACAAAATTCAAAGGGCAATTGCGAATGCTGAAATTACTAAAAATAGATTAGATATAGAAAAAGTAAATGACGTTTTGCTAATTAAGGATTATTATAATGCTAGTTTTGAATCTATAAAACCAAGTTTGGAATATTTGGCAAACCTTGACCGTGGAAGAAAAATAGCTGTTTTAGGTGACATTAAAGAAGTAGGAAGTTTTAGTAAAGAGATTCATGAAAAGGTTGGAAAAGAGGTTGCTAAAAATAAAATTGACAAATTAATTACTGTTGGAGAGGAGGCAAAAAATATTGTCAAAAAGGCAAAAAATGAGGGAATGTCTAATGAAGATGTGTGTTCTTGTGATTCAAATGAGCAGGCTATTGAAGTTTTAAAAGGTATGCTTTTGAAAGGTGATACTGTTTTACTAAAAGCGTCAAATTCCATGAAATTTGGAGAGATATATAATGAAATAGTAAATTATATTAGTGAGCAATTAAAATGAAAAAATGGAGGAAAAATGAAAGAATACGAAGAAGTAAAAAATGAAGTAAAGAAGAGATTATCAGAAAAAAGATTTTATCATTCTGAATGTGTTGAAGAAAGATGTGTTGAGTACGCAAAAATATATGGCGCTGATGTTAAAAAAGCTAGATTACTTGGTATTGCACATGATATCGCTAAAGAAATGAGTCATGAGGATAAAATTAAATTTATGAAAGATCGTAATTTACCTATTAGTGATTTTGAACTTAAAAGCCCAGGAATGTTACATGCGCCTGTTGGAGCTAAAATTTGTGAAGAAGAATTTGGATATACTCCTGATATGGTAAAGGCTATAAGTAGTCATACGCTTGGAGAAAAAGATATGAGTTTACTTGCTGAGATTTTGTATGTTGCTGATTCTACGGGTAAAGATAGAAAATATGCTGGAACTACTGAAGTGTATGAACTTGCTAAAAAGGATTTGAAAGCTGCAGTTATCGAATGTATGAATAGAACTATTTTGGAAAGAATTGAAAAAGGAAAAACTATTAATGTTCAGACAATTGAAGCAAGAAATCAATATATAAATGAGCGTAAGGATTGATATATCAGCCTTTTTGTGATATAATTACCAATATCAAAAATCTGAAGGAGGTACGGAGTATGCGGTATGGAATTATTATTGCAATTGTGTTACTCGGTGTTTTTCTGATTTGGCGCTATTATGTCGGAAGAACGGTCTCAGATGGCTATACTTTTGTAGTTTATGCTGAGGAGCTTATACAAATTTATAATACCTATCTGATAGTGAAAAATCAACTAGGTGTTAAGACGTTCAGCACTGAGCATATTCAGGTCAAGTATGATCCTGAAAATTTGAAGTTTTTCTTGGATGAAATGGACTATGTTATCGCTATTGCCCTTGATTGCTATGATAGAGTTAAGGACAAGGAGAAGTCTTTTCGGAAAGATGATTGGGACTGTGTTCAGGAAAAGTATGCGAATGTGCAGGAAGTCGAGAACAGGGTTCGGTATGAAAAATGGCAGAATGGTTTCCAAGTTACAAGATTTGATTAAGAAAATGAGGGGAGTTCCCCTCATTTTTTGAGTATAGTAGTATAAGAATAAAAATATTATACTTAATTTTTTAATTCCTTGCTGAGAGATTTTACGGCCAACTAAACTTTGTTTAGTATGCCTGACAAAAACTCTCAAACTGCGCGTCATTTCAAAAATTAAGTATAATATTTTTGTCAAAATTTGTCTTATAAATATCTTAAATTTTAATTGTAAATTGTGAAATTTAATGATATGATATGTGCTGATGGAAGGTAATATAGATGAGAGATTTAACAAATGAAATTGTTGTGCAGACATCCAAAAATGGAATGAATTATATTCAATTTAGGGTTCTATTAAATTTGGGTGTTAACCATGCATATGCTTTGAAAAGCGATAATTTAAATTTAAAATACATAGGAAAATCTTTGGATAAAGATTTGGAAAAACAGAGTTATAAGAATTTGTGTGAATGTATTGGTGTGGATTGCAAAAATGTTGTTAGACCAATGCAAAGTCATACGAATGTTGTAAAGTGCATAGATTCTGTTTATGAACCATTTTTGCTTAAAGATGTTGATGGGTTAATAACTCAAAAGAATGGAATTGTTTTAGCAACGACAAATGCAGATTGCATTTTGTATTTGCTATATGATAAAAAGAAAAAAGTTATTGCTAATGTTCATTCTGGTTGGAAAGGTTCATATCAAAGGATTATAGAGAATGCGATTGATTTAATGATGAGTAAATATGATTCTAACCCAGAAGATATTATTGTGTGTATTTGCCCTAGCATTAGAAAGTGCTGTTTTGAAGTGGATACAGATGTTAAGGAGATGTTTCATGATAAATTTTCTTTCTTGGATAATATAAATGATTTCATTTTAAATGGATATAATCAAGGAAAATATTTTATAGATACGGTTGGAATAAATAATGAGTTACTAAAGAGAAAAGGTATTGAGAAGATAAATATTTATGACTGTGGAATTTGTAGCTTATGTAATAATGATGTGATTCATTCTTTTAGGGGAGAAGGAAAAGAATATAAATTGTCAACTGCTATTATAAGCTTGTCAACAGAATAGAAGAGAAATGGTGATGTTGAAATGTATGAAACATTTGAAGAACTAGAAAACGGAATACAAAAGTGTAACAAATGTAAATTGTGTAATAATCGTACTAATATTGTACTTGGAGTTGGAAATAAGAATGCTAAGATAATGTTTATTGGTGAAGGCCCTGGGGCGGACGAGGATATTCAGGGAATACCTTTTGTTGGTAAGGCTGGTAAACTTATGAATCAGGCGTTTAAAGGAATTGGAATAGATAGGGAAGAAGTGTATATTGCAAATGTTGTGAAGTGCAGACCACCAATGAATAGGAATCCAGAGCAAGACGAGGTTAGTGCTTGTTTGGATTATTTAAGAAGTCAAGTGATGTTAGTTAAGCCTGAGATAATTGTTTTATTGGGAAGTGTGGCTTTAAAGACGATTCTTGGGAAAGAGTATTCTATAACGGCTTCAAGGGGAAAATGGATTGAGAGAAAAGGAATAAAGTACATGCCAACTTTTCATCCGGCTGCATTGCTTAGGGATGAGTCTAAAAAGATTTATTTTTGGAATGATTTAAAAGAAGTAGTAAGAGAAGCAAATAAGGAGTAAAATGGAATTTCGAATTATTTATGGAAAGAGTGGTTCTGGAAAAACCACGGAAATTTTTAAAGAAATTAAGGAAAAAATTAAAGATAAAAATAAGATATATATTGTTGTTCCAGAGCAGTTCTCTTTTTCTGCGGAGAATCATTTGCTTGAAACGATTGATGGAAATAGTAGTATAAACGCTGAAGTGCTTACGCTTAGTAGGATGGCGGATAGGGTTATTCAAGAGGTTCTTGGAAATGTTACTTCTCATTTATCTAAAATTGGAAAGTCAATGATTGTGTATGATGCGATTGATTCACTAAAGAAAAATATGAATTTTTTGCGTAGTTCTGATAAGAATTTGGAATTGGCTTTGCGTATGATAACTGAGTTTAAGAAGCATAATGTGAATTATAAAATGCTTGAAGATACAATTGAAAAAGTTGATGATAAATATTTACAGCTTAAACTTACAGATACAAAAAATATTTTAGAAAAGTATCAAAAGAGAATTGAAGGAAATTATATTGATGAAGCAGATAGATTGGATTTACTTGCACAAAATATTGAACTTGTAGATTTTTTTAATGATGCTATAATTTATATTGACGAGTTTGCTGGATTTACGCCAAATGAATATCAAATAATAGAGAAGTTATGCACTCTTGCTAAGGAGATTACTGTTACGATTTGCACAGATTCTTTAGAAAAAGTGGATAACATGGATGAAAGTATTTATTATTTTAATAAAATTACTGCTGATAGATTGCTTGAAATTGCTGAGAGAAATGGTTGTTTTATAGATAGAATTGATATGGGAGAGCCAAAGAAATTTCAAAGCAAAGAGCTTCAAAACCTAGAAAAGAGTATATATTCAGTTAGTCCTACCAGGTGGGAAACTGAAACTGAGGATATTTCAATATTTTCAGCACAAACTCCAATGAGTGAAATTGAGAATGTTGCTAAAACTATTTTGAAATTGGTTAAGGAAGATGAATATAGATTTAGAGATATTGCTGTTGTTTGTGCAAATATTGATACATATTCAAGCAATGTTAAATCTGTGTTTGAGAAGTTTAATATTCCTGTTTTTATTGATGAGAAGAAGGATATTGATAACAATGTTCTTATGAAATATATTGTTTCTTTGCTTAATATTTTTACAACGAATTTTTCATATGAAGCGATGTTTTCTTATATAAAATCTGGTATTTTAGATGTGCCTGATGATGACATGTTTTTGCTAGAAAACTATGTTAATAAATGGGGAATAAGAGGTACAAAGTGGTATAAGGGCGACTTTGAATATGAGGAAAAAAATGATGTTCAAGAGAGAATTAATGCTACAAAAAATAAGATAATTGTGCCAATACTTGATTTTAGAAAGAGGCTTCAAGGTGAGAAGACAGCTAAAGAAATTAGTTTTTGTTTGTATGAGTTTATTCAAAAAAATGGTGTTCAACAAAGAATTTTAGATAAGGCTGATGAGTTTGAAGAGGCTGGACAGATTGAGGTTGCTGAGGAGTACAGAAATGGTATAAAACTATTTTTCGATGTTTTAGATGAAATGATTTTGATTTTTGATGATGAGAAAATGTCTTTTGATAGGTTTAATAAAATTCTTCAGATTGGAATTTCAAAATCTGAATTTGGAAAGATTCCTACGTCTTTTGATCAAGTTTTGTTTGGAGATATTGATAGATCAAAATCTAAAGAGATTAAGGCGTTATTTTTGATTGGACTTAATGATGGTGTAATTCCAAGTGTTGTTAAGGATGAAGGATTTTTGAATGATAATGATAGAGAGTTGCTAAAAGAGCATAATGTTGAGTTGGCGAAAAATTCAATTGAATTATTGTATGAGAACCAATTTAATATTTACAAGGTGCTTACTACTCCAGAGAAGAAATTATATTTGTCTTATCCAATTGCTGATGAGGAAGGAAAGGCTCTTAGAAATTCAATTTTAATTGCTCAGATTAAAAAGATTTTTCCTAAAATCAAAGAGCAGAGTGATGTAATTGAGAAGGATTATGAGATAACAACAAAAGAGGCAACTTTGGATTCAGCGGTGGAGAAGTATAAAGAATATATTGATACTGATAAAATTGATGATGAGTGGAAGAATGTTATTTCGTGGTATGAAAAGAATGAGCCTACAAGAATGCAACGAATTTTAAGAGGAGCAAAATATTCAAATGTTCCTGAAGCAGTTACCGAAGAGAATATAAAGAAAATGTATGGAGGTAGCTTGCGTACAAGCGTTTCAAAACTTGAGCAATATAGAAGATGTCCTTTTTCTTTCCATTTGAAATATGGCTTGAAATTGCAAGAGGAAGAGGAGTTTAAGATTAGGCCTTTGGACACAGGTAATTTTATGCATGAAGTTATTGATGAAGTTTTTTCTAAGATTGAAGCTAGAGATTTTGATATAAAGACAATTTCAAAAGAAGATTTATATAAAATTATTGAGGAAATTATTAATGAAAAACTTGGAATGCATAAAAATTATATTTTTTCAAGTTCACCAAAGTTTATTGTGTTGACGAAAAGGCTTAAAAAAGTTGTGTATGAGTCAATTGATTATATTATTGATCAGTTGAAAAATAGCAAGTTTGAGCTATATGGCCATGAGATTGAGTTTAATGAAAAGGCTGAGTTTAAGCCAATGAAAATAACTTTGGATAATGGTAATCAAGTTGTTGTTACAGGAAAAATAGATAGAGTTGATGTTGCTAAAACTGCTGATAATACTTATGTTAGAATAATTGATTACAAGTCTTCAGTTAAGGATGTTGATTTAAATCAGGTGGTTTCAGGTATTCAAATACAGTTACTTACTTATTTGGATGAAATGGCTGAGCAGAAGCAGTTTGAGTCTGCTGGTGTTTTATATTTTAATTTGCTTGATACGATTATTAAAGCAGATAAAAATTTGAGTGATGATGAGATAAAGAAACAACTAAATAAGAAATTTAGAATGAAAGGTTTGGTTGTTGCAGATCTTGATATTATAAAAATGATGGACACTAAAATTGCCCCATCAAGCTATTCGGACTCTGTTCCGGTTTATTTAGACAAGGAAGGAAATATTAGTAAGACAAAGTCAAATGTTTTGGATAGAGAAAAATTTGATAGATTGCAAAAATATACAAAACATTTAATTTCTGAAATTTCAAATGAAATTTTTAAAGGAAAAATTGATATTAAACCTTATTATATGTCTAAAAAAACACCTTGTGAATACTGCGAATATAAGGCTATTTGCAACTTTGATCCAAAGTTAAAAGGTAATGAGTATAGATATATAAGAAATATGTCTAAGGATTTTGTAATGGAAGAGATTATGCAAAATTCTGAAGAATAGTTTAAACACTTCGCTATAAATTGGCGGAGTGTTAATGTTTTGTAATATTTTTTTAATTAAAATGTTATACCTTTTGGAAATGAATGTTAGTATAATATACTTAGATGATTAGATTTAGGAGATTGGCTATGGGGATAGGTTTATTACTAAAAAAAGAGGGCATTAGTAATGTTAGAAAACTTGATACGATGAATATTAATAAAATTGCTTCTTTTATTTCTGAAAAGATTTGTCAGTCTTTTCCAGAATTACATCTTTCTCAGAGTGAGCTTTTTATTCAGATATCAAGGCTTGACATGTTTATTGCGAGTATGGACGATAATGCTAGTGCAAAATATGTGTATGGAAAAAATGCAATATATTTTAATGAAAAATTAGATTTAAACAAGATGGATATTGCTGCAATACATGAGTGTATACATTATTTGCAGGAATTTAAAGATGAAAAAGGGAATCTTGTTAAACTTGGTTTGTATGATTTGAATAGTACGACTGGTTTGGCTTTGAATGAGGCGGCTGTTCAATTGATTGCGTGTAGAACGGCAAGAGAGCCTATGTTTGATAATGTTACATATTATGGAATGTCTTTTGTTTCAGAGAGTCCAGAGTTTTATCCTTTGGAGTGTGCGTTAGTTTCTCAAATGACATTTTTTACTGGTGATGAAGCTTTGTATTTTAGTACGCTTTATAGTTCACCAATGTTTGAAAGGGCTTTTACAAGCAATTCTACGCCGGATACTTTTTATGAGGTTGAGATGGATCTTGATAAATTGTTGCATTTGGAGAATGAGTTATCTAAGTTATCTCATAAGTTGCAGATTTCAGAGGCTTCTGGAGAAAAGTCAAAATTGTTGCAACGTCAGATTGAGGGAAAGAAGAAAAATATTACTTCTATTTGTTTAAAAATTCAAAATATGATTATTGAGAATTGTTTTAAAAAGAGATTTGTTAAAATTGATACTTTTGATGATATTCGTGAGTTTGAAGAAGAATTAGTTGAGTTTAGAAAGTATTTAATCTTGCCTGAGAATTATAGTTTTTATGATGATTTTTGCAAGAAGATGATGGATGATATTTCTTTTAAAAAGAATCAGATTGTTAAATATGGTAGAGTTGTTGATATTCCTAAAGAGTATGGTGAGTTTTTACCAATGGAGATTTCTGTTAAAAAAATGTCAAAAGTTAGAGAGATTATTTGCACACTAAAAGAGTTTATTTTTGGAGAGTAAATTAAAAAATAATATGAATTGGAAGAGCGTTGTTAGGAGCAACGTTCTTTTTTGCGAAATAAAATACTTGCTATGTAAATCAAGTATTTTTAGTATCTTAATTTAGCAAATGTATTACGGAAGCTAGGTTTAGGATGATATTGTTTTATGGGGAACACTTCTATTTGGTACAATATGGAAGCTATCAAACAACTGTGGATGATCCTGTGGATAACTTTTTACGATTCTTGAAAACGCAGAAGTCAAATATATGTTTAAAGTTAAATTCCCGCTGAAAATATTAGTTTTTGTAATAAAAAAGACACTAAAAAGAAATTTAGTGTCTTTTTTTGTCGTTTTTTATGTAAAGAGATATTGATATTATAAGAATCGCTTTGTTACATTTGTCTTTTTAGATTAGTGTTTTGAGTATTTTTTAAAATTTTTTACATTGACTTTATAAAAAAACAGAGTAAAGTAGGGGATAGTGAAACGAAGTTGTAGGAATAATGCGCCTCGAAATAAATTATAAAGGAGATTTTTATGGAAGAAAAGAAAGTGATGCCAGCAGATAATAATGAAGAAAAGATTACAACTAATGAAGTTGATAACTGTATTTCTAGTGATGCTGAAAATTCAGAAAAGATGGTTGAAAAAATTACTCGTATTAAAGTAAAAAAGTTTTTTAAAAACATTTTTGTACTTATAGTTATAGCTATTGCAATCTTTTGTGCATTGCTTGCTTTAGATAAATATAAAAATGTATTTGAAGGAAAAGTTATCAATTTAATTAGTTTTAAGAAAGATAACGATGTTGATAGCAAAGAATATAGCGATGAAGAAAAAGCTGTAAAGGTTGCTAGAGCTAAGTTTAAAGAGCTTGGCGAAAATGTAGATGATACTGAATTAGAGGTGCTCAAGATTACAAGGAAAGGCAACTATTACTATTTTATTTCTTCTAAAGAAAATACAGTTGAAATTAGTGCAGATACTTTTGAAGTTAAAAGAATTAATAGCGTTCCAGTGGAGGAATATACAAAATGATAGTTTATTTATTATTAGAAAGAAAAGGAGGTGTAGATAGTTGTCATCAAATGTTCAAATTATTAAAAAGAAATTGCTAGTATTTATTTTAATTGTTGTAATGACGTTTCTATTTATACCAATGAAATTTTCTTACGGCGTAACTGTTCTGGAACCTACAGATGATCAAAAGGTTGAATATAGGGCTGTTTCTAGAGCAGAGGTTAATGGTAAAAAGCAATTAATAATAGAAGTTAGATTGAAACATTTGAATATTAAAGGAATGGATCTGAGGTTGCAATATAATGATAGTCTACTGACTCCGTCGGATATGACTACAAATCAGGCAATTGATGTAAATGATGCTGATGATATTCCAAGTAATTTTTCATATATAAATGGATTTGAAAAATTCATGGATATGATGGAAATGGAACCTTCTAATGGTGAACTGAGAATGATTTATTCAATTCTTGGTGAAGATGAGAGGACAGGAACTAATGATTATTTTAAAGATGATAATAATGATACTAGAATCGAAGTTCCTGATGAGGCAGTTGTTGCTAGGATTAGTTTTCAGATGGGTGATGGTGAGATAACTACTGATGACATTAAATTAAAAACTGGTACGAATTCACCAACCACTGGTATTAAGGTAGTAACTAATAATAGTGATAATTATCAAAATCAATCATTATTTATTTTTACTTTAGATCTTAAATCTAAAAATGCTGATTTGGCTGATTTGAAATTGAGCAATGGTTCAGATGAGGATGGAGATTATAGAGAATATACTTTAGATCCTAAATTTGATAAAGATACTTTAGAATATTCTACAGAAATTTTAGAGTATGTTGATAAAGCAAAATTAAGTATTAAGAAAGCTGATAAATTATCAACAGTTCAAATTAAGAAGCCAAAGGTTGATGATGATGGCAATGTAACATATGAAATTGTAAATATAACAGATGATTCTCTGGATATTACTGATGAAATTACCCTGATGGAGCTTGGCAAAGGTGATACAACGATTGAAATAATTGTTACAGCCGAGAATACAGCAATTTCTAAAACATATAAGTTGGTTATAAAAAGACCATGTGGAAAGCTTAAAGGAAAAGTTCAACTTGGAGATGGATTAAGAGAAAGTGTTCAAGAGTCATATGGAGTGTATGTTAAATATATTGCTGATATAAAATTGTTTAAACCTGGCGATATTGTTTGGGATAACATTCTTTTGGATGGTTCAGATCCAAGCAAAGTAACAATGGATTATATTGATGGAATGACACCAGAAATAAGTGCTATATCAGATGATGAAGGAGAGTTTACTTTATATGTTATTCCTGGCAATTATGATTTATTATTTGAAAAGTCTGGATTTTTGTCAAATGTTATAAAAACAATTAACATATCAAAAGATGAGGAAATAGATTTAGGTACTCAGATACTTGATGAAGGTGATGCTGATAGAAGTCAGATTGTAGACTTAAATGATATGGTTGATATTATGAATGCTAATGGTTATTCATCAGAAAATCCAGAGTATGTTGAGGATTGTGACTTTGGAAAAAAAGGTGTTGTCAATCTTGATGATATGGTTTGCGTAACTCAAAATATGTATAAAACTATTAATATAAAAGAATATAATAATTAAAAAGGAGAGAGAAATGAAAGTTAAAAAAAGGATTATCGCATTTTTAGTTTTAATGGCTATGTTATTAAATATGTTTTCACCATATACGATACTTTTTAATAATGTAGCAAATGCAGCGACAGGCGTACTTGAAGAATATCCTTTGATTCTTAACAATTTGGGTATTACCAAAAAGGGAAGCAATAGGATTTTAACAGTTGAACTTGCGTTAGTATCAGAAGCAGTAATTAATGGATTTGATTTTCAATTTAAAGTTGATACTACTAAGTTACAACCTTGTAACAAAAATACGGGTAGTGCTGCCACAGGAGTGGGGTTAATTACAGCACAAAGTGATTATTATATGGGAACACTTCAAATAAAAACATATGATAAGAATACTGGAACATTCCATTTTACAGGGTTAGAACCAGCAGGAGGAACAGATATTGTTGATAATGGCTATGTACCAGGACAAATGGGAGATGATGCAATAGATGTTAATGGAGCTGGATATAATGCTTATTACCCAGTATTGAAAATGACATTTAAAGTATTGGATCCTGATATAACAGCTGATCAACTTTCAAAAGATTTATTTACACAGGTTTCTAGTGGAGTTGGTTTGCCAACAGGATTGAAAATTAATTATAATAATGCCTCTGGTATAAGAGTTAGCAAGGATTTACAATTTGGAACAAAAGGATTTGCGGCAGCTGAAAAAACAGTTACAGGAATTTCTGTTAAACAGAATCCAAATAAAATGAATTATGAACATGGTGATTCAATCGATTTAACAGGTGGTATAATTGAAGTAACTTATGATGACGGTTCAAAAGAAGATGTTGATATGACTGATTCAAAAGTTTCTATAAAAACAGGAAGTACAGCAAAAATTTCAGATTCAAAAGTTACTTTACAATATGAAGGAAAAGATGCATCTTTTAATATTAATGTAACTGACCCAACTGTATCTCTTGTAGTTACAACTCCAATGACTACTACAGAATATACTCATGGAGATAATTTGAATTTTGCGGGATTAACATTAACAGCTACAACAAAAAGTGGTAGAACAATACCATTAACTGCAACAAGTAATGGTGTAACAGTTAGTGAAACACAAGCTAGTGTTAATTCACCTAATTTTTCACAAACTTCTTCATCTGGTAGTCTTCCTACTAGAGGAACTCAAAAAATAGTATTTACTTATCAAGGATTAACAGCAAATCAAACTATAGTAGTAAATGACACTATTTCAAGTTTTGAAGTTTATAAACAACCTAATAAGGTAGTTTATAAAGCAGATGAATCTTTAGATTTAACAGGTGCAGTTATAAAAGCTACTTTAACTAGTGGTGATATTGCATATGTTAATTTACCAGATGGTTCAGTAACAGTTTCAGGTTACAATCCAAGAACTTTTGGTAGAAAACAAAATTTAACAGTATCAATCAATGACAAAACAGCTACAAATACAATTGATGTTGAAGCTTATGATTATGTAACTAATTCTTTAATTACAGCTCCAGTAAAGGTTGAATATAAATATAATGAAAATCTAAATTTAGCTGGAGGAAAATTAGACTATGTATGGAAAGTTGGTAAGACTACTAATAATAAATTATCAGATTCAAATGTAACAGTTACAGGATATGACAAAACACACATAGGTACACAAACAATAACAGTATCTAGAACATTTAATTATACATTATCTGATGGAACAATTATTCCAGATACAATTACTCAAACTTTTGAAGTTGAAGTTACAAATTTGGCAAAAGCAATTACTATTACAGCACCATCAAAATCTGTATATGAGCATGGTGATAGCTTAGACTTAACTGGTTCAGAAATTGTTGTAACACATGAAGATGGATCTTTAGAAAATGTTACAATGACAACTAGTATGATTAAAGAATCTGATGGAAGCAATGTAAATATGAGTCCAAATGCTTCAGATTATACTAATAATTCATTGACGAAAACTTTAGTAATTGAATATACACAGGATAATATAACTGAAACAATTAATTATCCTATTACAATAAATAATACGGTATCTTCTATTGCAATGGGAACAAATCCTAATAAAACAACTTATAATTTAGGAGATACAAGTTATGATTTAACTAATGGAACTATAATTGTAACAAGAAAAGCTGGAAACACTGAAACAGTTAATTTAACAGATAATGGTGTTACTTTAACTCCACTAAGTGATTTAACAGGTGCTGGAGGAACAAAAACTGTACAAGTAACATATGAAGGAAAAACAACTTCATTTAATATTAATGTTGTAAATGGTATTACTGGAATGGTAGTTACTCCACCAACAAAAACAACATATGAGCATGGTGATAGCTTAGATTTAACTGGTGGAAAAATTACAATAACATATGCTGACCATACAACACAAGATGTTGATGTTACAGCTAATATGGTAACTGATAAAGCTACAGGTACTGCTGTAAATATGAGTCCAAATGCAAGTGAATATAATTCAAATAATGAAGTTACAAAAACATTAACAATTTCATATACAAAAGATGGTCAAAATATAACAAAAGATTATACAATTAAAATAACAAATCCAATTAATGCAATTACAATTGGACAATCACCAAGAACAAATTATAATCTTAATGATTCTACAACAGGTGTTGGTGGAACATTAACTGTAACTAGAAAAGCTGGAAATACAGAAACAGTTAATATTACTGATGCAATGGTTAGTGGTTTAGATACTACAACAGCTGGAAATGGAAAAACAGCTACAATTACATATGAATCAAAAACTGTTAATTATCAATACAATGTAAAAGATAATATTACAGGTATGACAATTACACCTCCAACAAAAACAAAGTATAATCATGGTGATAACTTAGACGTAACAGGTGGAAAAGTTACAATTACTTATGCAAGTGGTACAACACAAGATGTTCCACTTACAGCAAGCATGATTAAAGAATCAGATGGAAGTAATGTAAATATGTCTCCAGCATCATATAATTCAACACAAAAAGTAACTAAACAATTAAAAATTGATTATACACAAGATGGTGTAAGTCAAAGTGCAAATTATACAATAGATATAATTAATAATCTTGTAAGTATAGCAATTCAAGGAAA
>ULQE01033828.1_pt1 | contig 16537 bp, 9 predicted proteins | sample 1954171 | NCBI WGS metagenome assembly ULQE01 (sample SAMEA4835647, study PRJEB28245) | human gut metagenome | biome: gut microbiome; material: fecal sample | place: Denmark | collected 2008
AAGGCGATAACCGTCATAATGCGCGCCATGGTCTCGGGCGATTCAGAAAGGTCACGCTCAAACCAACGCTGGATCATGCCGACCTCGGCACTCACGACATAGGTGACGTAGTAGTCAAAGAAGGTGCCCAGCGCCAAGCCCAAAATGCCCGTCTGTGCGCGCGGCACCACGGCCTCGCGTGCGGTATCGATGATCTTTTTAATAAAGGCGGGGTCGCCGCCCGGGCCCAGCAGCGATCCGATTAAATCGCGGTTGGCCGCAAGGTAGCGCAGCAACTCAACCGAACCGGGTGCCGGCTCGAGCTCATCGATGTTGTGATAGAGATCGGGCAGCTGAGCTGCGGTGATGAGCTCAATGCGCTCACGGATCTCGGCCAGCAAGCCGTCCTCGATTTGATTGATAAAGTCGGGGATATCGCGGTAGTGCGAATAGAACGTGCGGCGCGTAAGGCCAGCGCGCTCGGTGAGCGACGCGACATTAATGCGCGAAAGGTCGCCGCTTTCGGCAAGCTCGCTGGCAAGTGCCTGGCGAAGGGCACGCTGCGAGCGAAGGGACCGGCGATCGCATTTCTCGAGCTGGGACAAGCGTCCTCCTTGTTACTCAGCCTGTGCGCTATTGCACAGTGCGAGTATTATTGCACACCGTGTGCACCAACACGTAAAGGCAATATTTTGGATGTGACAAAGGGCAGCCCCTTTGTCACATCGAGCCGCTGCTTGGTCCCGTTAATGGGACCAACAATCGCCGCACCCGTTGCATCATGTCGGTAACGACCGATAAGGAGGCCGACATGAACAATCAGGCAAGCGATGGCATCACCGATGCCGGCAAAGACCTCGTCCTCAGCTGCATCAAAAGCCAAGAGCTGCGCGACCACATGCGCAAATACTTATACTGGCCGGCGCCAATCATCGCCGGCTCTCTTAAGACGCTTGATGAAAAGCGCACCATGCTCGAGCAACTCCGCATGGAGGTTTCGTCGGAGCTGTTCGAAGATATCGACTCCCATCTCGCCCAGCTCAACAGCGCGCTCGACATGCTCAACAACGTCGAGCGCGACCGTGGAATCCTCCTGCTATACGCCATGTTCTACAACGAGGAGGAGCGCGACGCCGACGCCCTTGACGGCCCCTTCCCCACCGCATCGTGGGACGCCGCACAAACGCTCATGAAGCGCTACATCGAAGAGTATCCTGATGACGACTGGTCCGAATCGTACTGGAAGATCAATCTCTACACCTCGGAAGACCTGCACGAGCATCAAACGGCGCAGCCCTCTCTGTCGCTTGCGGCAACCAAGGACGGCGAGCTCATATTCCTCCGCGATCTGCGCAATCACCGCACTCGCAAATCGCATGTCGAAAGCGTCTGGCGAAACGATAGCAGGCGGTTCTGCGCGAACAACGAGCCTATCTACACGCCGTGGGTACCGGGCGACATCCTCAAAATCGACGGTCGCCCCTTCGACCACGGGCCGCGCTTTGCCATTGTGCTCGAAAACGACTACGAGCACACACTCCGGGGACAGGTCTGGTGCGCAGGGCCCAGCAAAGATCACGGCGTTAAGGAAGGCTCACTTTCTTCCGGTACCTACCGCGACAGCCTTTTGGATGCCTTCGCTCCCTCCGCCCTCTACACCGCCGAGCGCTATACCGGCGACTTGCCGGACGACTGCGCCTTTATGCTCGAGCTCACGCAAAAGTTGCACGATGATCCCGACTACGGCAAACAATGGTCCGAGGGTTCCGTCGGGCATGACTGCCTTCAGCCGTATCGCAAGCCCGCCAACCAAAGCGAGCTGGATATACGTCCGGACATCTTCGAGTTTTTGGACTCGCGCAGCATTAAGGAGCATCTTCAACGAATCAACTACGAGCTCACCACGCCCGTAGCGGCTTTTATCGTCGACCGCTCGCATAAAGCGACGCTGCAGCAAAAGCTCGAAGGCTGGCAAAAGATCATCGACACCATGCCCAATTGCGCCATGAGCCGCAGAAACGACACGTTCAACATCCCTGTCTTTCATGCCTTTCTGCGCAATGTCATCAGGCAGGAGCAAAGAAAGCTCGCACACTTTAAAAGGACGGACGGCCAGAGTCTGTATTTCTTTGAGGACCACTCGTGGGACCGGCGCGACCGATGCGACCTTCTTTACGGCCCGTACAGCAGTTATCAAAAGTGCTTCGATGCAATCTGGAAAGAGCTCGACGGTGACGATCCCAAAGTCATCAGGATTACTCGTCGTCCCATCGACCCAGACGAAGACCACTATGCCGACGACATGGTCTTACTCAATGCGAACGGCGAAGTAATGTCTTGCGATTACCGCAACAAAAGCGAGTGAGACGAGGCGGGCACCGCGAGCGATTTCGAGGACATGTGGTTCGATATCCCAACGCCCTTCCATGCCGGAGACATCGTCTGCAACCTCCAACGCCCCGACGAGCCGATGGTGCTGTTTGACCTGCAAACTTGGGGATCCGAACGAGTCGACAAAGAGCTTGCTTCCTCCGTCTACAAAGAGCGCCTCGTTCAAAAGGCCGACAAGCTATTGCGCTGGCACCGATATGACGGCGACACCAGCGACATGTACGCCTACGGGTGCCAAGTCTCATCCGCCTTGCATTTCCCCTTCTACATTGGGGAGCCTGAGGGCTTTCTTTTGGACATTGACTATTATCGTAAGCCGCTCAAGTCGGAGGAGCGAATCCTCTACGGCGTCAGGGCGTATATCAAAGGCGACCTAGCAGTTGACTCGCTCGCCGCGATGGCCAGCGCATGCGAGCTACAGGCGCTGGCGGAGAAAAAGGCACGCGGCTTCGAGGATGCAGACAGCTGGCTCAAGGACCGCTACCCGGAGCTGTTCGATACGACGGCCGACCCCTTCTTAGAGGGAAGCTGCGCCAGTTACGCTTAGTTTTTGAAACGCCACTACCAATTGTCCATTCAGTATGCGCACATCCATGTACCAGTGCGTTTCCAGAAGTATGTTTGACGCGAGATTCATATGGGACCCGTTAATGGGACCACAAAGCGCAGCCTCTGATGGATGCTAACGGCAACGACCGAATTGGAGGTTGCTATGGACAGCCAAGCAGATACCGTGATCACCGATGCCGGCAGGGAGCTCGTTTGCAGTTGCATCAAGGACGATGAGCTGCGTGCTCATATGTTCAAACACATGGGAATGGCAGATGGCTCCCTCTGTAAAATCATCGGCGGCTCCCTCAAGACGCTCGACGAAAAACGGACCATGCTCGAGCAGCTTCGCAAAGAGGTCTCATCGGATTACGCCGAGGCGATCGACTCCGGCCTCGAACAACTCGACACTGCACTCGATATGCTTTACAACGTTGACCGTGACCGCGGTATCTTGCTGGTCTCCGGCATGTTTTACAGTGAAGATGAGCGCGGGCACGACACCTTTGACGGCCCCTTCCCCGTTGCCTCATGGGAAGCTGCGCAAACCCTCATGAAGCAATGCGTCGATGACGACCCCGATGAAGATTGGTCCGAATCATTCTGGCAGATTAAGCTCTATACCGCCGAAGACTTACACGACCGCCCGCGCGCTCAAGCCTCGCTGATATTCGCCGCGACCATGGCTGGCGATTTGGTCTTTTTGAGCGACCGCCGGAATCAGCGGACTCCGCATCAAAGCATCGATCACTTGCCGTGGAACAATAGCAAGCACTTCTGTGCCAATGGTGAGGTCTTCTACACTCCCTGGTCCCCCGGCGACATCATCAAGATCGATAGTCGGCCCTTCGACCACGGTCCCCGTTTCGCCATCGTGCTCGAAGACGACTACGATAGTTCGTTCAAAGGCCAGGTTTGGTGCGCCTATCCGAGCAAAATCTACGGCGTTGAGGAAGGCAATCTCCGCTTGAGGGATTTCACGGACGGCTTCCTCGACGACTTCACACCCTCTGCGCTCTACACCGCCGAACGCTATATCGGCGACTTGCCCGATGATTGTTCCTTTATGCTCGAACTCTCGAAAAAGCTGCACGATGACCCCAGCTACGGCAAACAATGGTCGGACGGATTGGTCGTACACGACTGCCTGCAGCCATACCGCGCATCGGCCGGCGCCGGCGCCAACGCCATACGTTCGGACATTCTCGAGTTTCTCGACTCACCCGACATCAAGGAACACTTAAAGGACATCGGCTACGAGCCCACCACGCCCGAGGCGGCGTTCATCGTCGACCGTTCGAACGAGAAGACGCTGCAACAGAAGATCGAGGCCTGGCAAAAGATTCTCGAAAACATGCCCAATTGTGCGATGAACAGACGATACGGCACGTTCAATATCCCCAACTTCCACGTCTTTCTTCACGACGTCATCAAATGGGAACGCAAGATAATTGCCCGGTTCAAACAGCCTGGCAAGCACATGTATTTCTTTGAGGACAAGACGGGAGGTCCCCATGAGAGCGGGTGCAATTATGGCCCCTACACCAGCTACGAAAAATGTTTCAAAGCAATCTGGAATGAGCTTGAGGAGGAGAATCCTACCTCGATTGAAATAACGCGCCGCCCGATCGATCCGGACGAAGACTACTATGCCGCCGACAGGCTCATGCTCAACGCAAAAGGCGAAATCATGGACTGCCAGCTGCGCTGCATCGACATGGAACGCGAGGGTAAAGACCCCACTTTCGCTTTTGAGTTGATGTGGTTTGACATCCCGACGCCATTCCACGCCGGCGACATCATTTGTCGTCACGGCGACCCTGGCGACCCCATGCTGCTTCTCAATATGCAGACATGGACCACGAAGCGGGTCATGGATGAGCTTCCGCCTTCCACCTACAGGGAATGCGCCGCAAAAAAGGCCGACGACCTACTCAGGCACCATCGGCAAAATGGCGACACGAGCGACATGTACGCCTACGGCTGTCAGATTGAATATCCCCTGGAGTACCCCGTCTATATCGGAGAGCCAAGTTGCTTTCTTCTCGATATGGAATACTGCCGCATCCCGCTCAAGCCGGAGGCAAGAATTCTGTACGGCGTGCGGGCATATCTCGACGGCGATCTGGGTCTTGACTCACTTATTGCGCTATCGAGCCTTTACGAACTGCAGGCGCTGGTCAAGAAAAAAGCCGAGCGGTTTGAAGGGGAAGACGGCGGGCTCAAGACCCGCTATCCGGAGTTATTCGATGACACGATAGCCCCGCCGGCACAATTCGAAACAAAGAGGAGCTAACCATGGACATCTTAGATTTTGTGGACTCCCGGGACATTCGGGAGCATCTCCGCCGCATCAATTTTCAACCCGACACCATCGAGGCCGCCTATCTGGTTTGGTTTTCGAAGACCGCCACGCTCGAGCAGAAATGCGAAGCTTGGCAGGAGATCGCCCGAACCATGCCCAATTGTTCGCTGGAAGCAACCCATGCCGGTCTTGGAAGGCCGGCCATCCCCGATTTCCATGCTTTTTTGAGCTGGACAATCGATTACAACAAGCGATGCGTCGATGCGTTTGCGAGTGGGACGGGCTACGTTTATCAGTATGAAGAGGAGATTGTGCCCGACGGGCAACTTTGTGGGGCCTTCGGCGCGCCATTCAGCTGTTATGAGAAATGTGCCGAGGCGTTGCGCGGTGATGATGAACTTGCGAGCCGTCCAGAGGCACGCGTACGCATCACCCGGTGCCCACTCGATGCCGACAAAGAACATCGCCAGGAAGATTGGCTCATGGTGAACGGCAAAGGCGAGGTTCTTTCCGTTTATTGCCCTTCGGCCGGCCCCGTTGAGAACGATTGGGAGATCGCATTCGAGTTCATCTGGGTCGATATCCCCACGCCGTTCCACACCGGCGATATCGTCTGGACGCCGCAAGGCAGTGCCCGTGAGCCGTTCATGTTGTTCGATCTGCCCACGTGGGACCGGACAAAGCTTGAGGCAGAGCTTCGGCAGGCAAACCGTTCTGACGAATGGCTTGATCATGCGCAGCAACGCCTCGAGCACTATCGCCATGCAGGGGATATCAGCAACATGCGTGCCACTGGTTGCTCGATTACCTACAACGAGACATTTCCCCTCTACATCGGCGAGCCAGACCCGCTTTACCTGAATCTTGAGTACTATCGCAAACCACTCGAAGACGAGCAGCGAATTTTAATCGCCGCCCAGGCCTACCTGCGCGGCGACCTGTATGTCGACTCACTCATCGCGTTTATCGACACCATAAGGATAGAGTCCAAGGCAAAGCGCAACCTGGAAGAGCTACGTCTGGATCAGGCACCGCTCAAGGAAAAGTATCCGCAGCTATTTGAGTAGAGGCCGTCATGTCCGAATCTACGAGAAGTCGCACCAATAACTCGGAGGCCATCGTGCACGAAGAAATAATCAACCTGATCGAATCTCCGGAGTTGCGAGAGCATTTGCTGCATAATCCACAGCTGCTGAGTGGCGATCATTACTCGCAAATCATCGGTGGCGCGTCGATAGAAATCAACCGCAAACGGGAGATGCTCAGCAAGCTGGTTGCTGCCGAGCGCAGTTCGTCAGACGAAACCTTTTCTTGGTACGGGCCAGAGATCTGTATCGACTACATCGATGGCTGCTTGAACGCACTTAAGGCCGTCGACGGGAACAGAAAGGTGCTGCTTATTAGCGAAATCAGCTTTATCGGCAACGAAGTGGGATCCGCCATCACGCATGGCCCCTTCCCCGTGGCATCGTGGCAGGCCGCCCTTGCGGCAATGAAGGCATACGCAGACAAGCGGGGCGGCATGACAGACTTATCGTCCTCATACTGGATGATCGAGCTGTTCAACCTTGCCAACGACCCGAGCTGTTCATATCCATACGACGGCTTTCTACAGCCAGACTACACTTACTACGCAAACGCCTCCGGCGAAATCCAATACCTCTGTAGGGAGGAAGAGGGCGAATGCGGCGAAGCACTCGATTGCATTGTGGGTGGAATCTTTGGCCCGTGGTTCAAGGGGGCGTATGTCGGCCTGCCCACGCCGTACAAAAAGGGCGACATTCTTGAGATCGACTGCAGGCCATGGGCACCAGGCCCTTGTTATTGCCTGGTAGCAAACTCGAAATTGGACTGCCTGTATCTTGATGGCAATGGGCAGATCAGCTGTGGATCAATCCCCTACGGTAGCTGCTTTGCCAGATGGGCGCATACGAACCTGATGCTGTCGCCCATGTTCAGGGCGAGAAAAGCAACGCAACCCTTGCCGGAAGCATGCACAACCTTACAAGCGATCGGGTTGGACCGGATAGATGACTTGCTAGAAGCGTGCACTGACAACAAAGAGGAAGAGCCTATTTGGCTGGATATATATCGGCATCGCACTCGATAACGGAAGCTGGATGCATATCGGTACTCGAGGGGACGATCAACAGATGCGGCGGATTCAATCGAGATGAACGTCGACGCGGCGGCAACGCAGACTTTTCCGAATAGCGATCTTAACGATGACATTTGACCATCCCACCGCTCATCCGCCTAGATTGTCCGCACACCTTTGTTGCTCAACTATTTCACAAAGCCCACGTTCTAGTATTTGTTGTTAAAGCGGCCGCTAAAGACGGGAGCAAAATGGACACCGAAACGAAGTTCACATGGGTCGATACCTACACGGCAATCGCTCGAAAATTGCTGACTATGCGAAACGACGAAGAAACCCTTCTCGAAATCTGCAAGAACAATGCAAATACTGGAGACACAAACAGAATGGATCCATTCACGTTCATGTCTCTGTTCAACAGATCGATAAGCTACGATAGCCGCACCAAGGTAATCGAAAGCATTTTTGCCCGCCTCGATATTCACGGCGCAATTCCCACTGACTATGCCGGTGTACCCACCTCAAATAACAGGCGCTGGCGTTACATGGACGGAATAGACTCAAGCATTGAGGAGAAATGGGATTTCTTCGAAGAGGCAATGGCATACTCACCAGAAGACGAAGATCACGTCCAGTTCATCAATTTGTTCGATCGAGTATTGGCCCAAAAGAATATCGGCTTTGCAAACCTCTCCATGGCATTGTTCTGGTGCAGGCCCGACACGTTCATGCCTTTTGATCAACTAAGCAGAAATTATCTCGAAAGTGCTTACGGCATATTAGTAACGTCATCCAAACAAAATGGGACCGGTTATTTAGAGCTCCTTAACAAGGTGGGCCATCTGGGTAGGCCCCTTTACGAGATTTCGGCTGAAGCGTTTGACCATAAAGCCCCGAAGCGAGACGCTACATCTAATCCTGCCGAAGATTCAGAATTGCCTACGGACTCCAACGCCTCGCCAAGCAAAGACGGCAGCGCATACACTGACGACGACTTTTTAAATGACGTCTATCTTGACGCAAATGACCTCTCACAGCTCAAACGACTCCTTAAGGCAAAGCGAAATCTTATCCTCGACGGTGCTCCAGGAACAGGGAAGACGTTTTGCGCAAAAAGACTCGCTTGGAGCTTCATAGGCAAGCGAGACAACTCCAAGATAGAAACCGTTCAATTCCACCAAGGGACAACCTATGAGGACTTCGTCATTGGATACCGTCCAAATGATGCAGGCGGATTCGATATCAAAGCGGGCGTCTTCACCTCATTCTGTCAAAAAGCGGCAAGCGATCCCGACAGTGACTACTTCTTCCTAATCGACGAGATCAATCGAGCGAATATCTCAAAGGTGTTTGGAGAACTCTTGAGCCTTATAGAAGCCGGACATCGCGGCAATCCCACCAGTCTCGCTATCGATGGAAGGCCCTTTTTCGTACCAGACAATGTCTTCATTATCGGCACCATGAACACCGCTGATCGTAGCATTGCCCTTATCGACTATGCACTTCGCAGAAGGTTCGCTTTCTTTCGCATGACCCCAGCTCTCAATAACACCTCTTTCCTCAAAGATGCATCGAAATGTGCCGACAAAAGAATGCCCTCTCTCGTCAATGCGGTACGCTCGGTAAACATCGACATTGCCTCCGACCCCGCGCTCGGTGAAGGGTACGAGATTGGACATAGTTACCTCTGTCGCTCCGGCAAAGGGTGTGTTGACGACATCGTTAAATACGAACTCAACCCACTCATCCGTGAATATTGGTTCGATGATCGAGCCAAAGCGGATGCGGCAATAAGCGTCCTCGAAGGTGCCGTCAATGCCCAGAGCTGAAGAAAAGGTCATCGTTCGAAACATCTACTACATGATGGCCTATGCCTTCAAAGCCCTCGGTCTCGATGAATATGCGTCTATCGAGACCGAGGAGTTTGAGCACGTCGAAGACCTACTTGCGGCCATCCTCTCAATCGGCATCTCATCACGACTCAAACGTGGTCTGGAGCACGGTTATGCCGAGGTTTCCGAGGACTTTCTTGGTATTCGCGGGAAAATCGATATGGCTGGGACATCACAGCTGCGCTCCGCTGGGCGCCGAAGCATTAGGTGTACCAGCGACGAATGGACAGTCAATACTCAGATGAACAGGGTGCTTAAATGCGCAGTGGGCACCCTCGTTCGCTCTGGCGCAGTCGGCACCGAACGGAAAAACCTACTTAGAAGTTATTATCGGCAGCTCGATTCTATCGACAATATTCGACCTTCCTCTATCGACTGGGGAAGGCTCTCCTTTCACGGAGGAAACCGCGGTTATCGCCTTCTTATGGGAGTCTGTCATGCCGTAATTGAGAATAGCCTGCCGACACTTTATTCAGGTGATACCGCTTTTGGCAAATGGCGGGACAATCAGAAACTCTCCGCTCTCTTTGAACATTTTGTACTGGAGTATTATCGCGCCGAGCATCCCGATCTTAGGGCATCTGCCCATCGAGTGGCATCAGGATCGGACAACGCTCCAAAGATATTGCCGGCATTACTGACAGACGTCACTCTTGAAGGCCCCGGTCGAACCCTCATCATTGACTGCAAATGTTACGGGACTATTCTTCACCAGCACATGGAATCCGAAATTCTATCCCCAGCCCATCGCAATCAAATCTATTCCTACGTTGCCCATGAATCATGGTCGCGAAAAACAGGGGCGGTCGAGGGCATGCTTCTTTACGCTCTCACTGATAACGCGAGGTCAATGTGCGAAAGCTGGGATGAAACCGGCTATCGCTTCCACTGTCGGACACTCGATCTTGACACAGAGTTTTTAGGTATTCGCAAGCAACTCGATGACATCGCAGCTTTAGTCGAAGAATAGATGGCTGCTCGCTCATCATACCAAGCGGGGCGAGCAGCCTTATTGTTGCGCGCCGTTAAAGTAAGCCCCTCATGACATGCCAGCGAGCATGTGAAATAAATATCTCTTGAAAACGGCCCGTGGTGCAGATGCGTCACGGGCCGGACTATTGTTTTCGGCTATGGACCTAGCCGAAAACTCACATGTAGATGGGATTTTCACCATCGGAACTCATGCGGACCAGAACATCTGCGTTGCAATGAGTCTCGGCGAACGTTGCGTCGTCCTCTCTGCCCTCTGCCGCAAAGCAACCTGCTAAGATCGCCGCCGTCGGGCTGAGCATGTTGCGTAGGTCGCGCAGGATTGCATTTACCGGGCGGTTGTCATCAAGCATTTCGAGTCCGTCGATTACGACCACGATGTTCTCTAGTACCGCTCTGTTCCACGTTTGGTCGCCGAGCAACCAGCTCGTTAAAAGGTCCATGGTCATGTTGTCTTCGACAAAGATGCCCAGGTTGCACTGCTTGAGACGCATCGTTGCGCGAATCGCCTCGACTTGACGCTCTTCAGAATCCTCCGGCACTTTGGTGCCCATCTCGGCACGAATAAGCCGGGCAATCGCATCCTCTTCACGCTCCCGAATCGGCACGTAAAGCACGGCGCACTGCTCACTCAGGCGCAGCACCGCGTGTGCCAGCACGTTCGAAACGTCTTCATGCGCGCCGCCAATCACGCTAAGCTTGCCGAGTCCAATACCACCGCCCAGGATGTCATCAACAGGCGTACCAGTCTTCAATACCTGCAGAACCTCGAACACCGATGTTTCCATGGCATGATCGAGCCCGGAAGTCAGTCGATTATGGAAACGGCTTATGTCAAAGCCGTCATCGCCCCGTTCTTCACGAATCCAACCACGCTGGCTCGCATCTGTCGGCGGCATCACGCCCGGGAAGCTCATCATCTCGCCCATCTCACAGTTCGGCCAATTCGGTCGTCCCTGGAGCCCATCTTTAGCGTCATCGCAACCCTCCTAACGCCTGCCGCGCTTACCAGTAGCCTTAAAATTCCAAATCGGCTTGAGTCGGTGAATAACATCGACCGTCGGGTCCATGAGTCTCAGCACATCATCCGCAGGCTTATACGCTTCGGGCGACTCATCGAGCGTCGTCTCGCATGCGCTCGGACAGTAGATGCCGGCATCGCGCATCTCGTTAACGAACGACCTGGTATCGAGCGTTTGGAACGCTTTTGTGCGACTCATCGCACGACCCGTCCCGTGCGGCGCCGAGCAGTTCCAGTCCTCGTTTCCCTTGCCGCGTGCAATAACGGCACCGTCGCGCATATTAAACGGAATCAGCACCATCTCTCCCGCATGAGCGCTAATGGCGCCCTTGCGAATCATGCCGCCTTCCGAGATGTAGTTGTGCATGGTGGTAAAGCCGTCTCCGTCGAGTCGAATTCCTGTACGCTCAACAATCTGCGCGACAATCGCTTTGCGGTTCTGATTCGAGAAGCGTTGGCAGTTATGCATATCGACGAGATACTCGGCAGAAAGATCACCCTCAAGATACTTAAGCTCGTCGGGGATATCTGCCGTGCACGTCTTCTGCGCCAGCGCCTGATGGTGCTCCGCCGTCTGCTTGCCCATGTTGCGCGAGCCGGTGTGCACGATCAGATATTGGCACCCATCCTCGTCCTCGTCGAGTTCAATGAAGTGGTTGCCGCCGCCCAGCGTGCCCATGGAGCGCTCAACCTTGCGTTTATCCTGCAGCCAATCACGCGACTCCATGTCAAAGTCCGCGAGTACGCAGGCAGGATCGCGATGAAGGCTAAAGCCCGTAGGCACCGCGCGCTTCACATCGCGATTGAACTGAATGAGGTCGTCGCGCGCGATGGTTTCCGCAAGCGGCACACAGTACATCCCGCATCCGATGTCGACCCCCACCAGGTTGGGAATCACCTTGTCGCCCAAGTTTGCCGTAAAGCCAATCACGCAGCCCTTGCCCTTATGGGCATCGGGCATGATGCGGATCTTGGCGCCTTCAAACGCTGGGCAGCTGGAAATCTCCTCGATCTGCTCTTTGGTTGAATCCTCAAGATTCTCGGCAAAGACTTTAATATCTGTCATCGCATTTCTCCTGTTCTGATCCTTGTAAACCGGAACCGTCCCCAAGCCAACAGAGTGCATGTCACGCCAGCCGGCCAAACCGCCGATTTCCGTTTAACCACCTTTCGCCCTATTCGCGCCCTCATTGCCGCGAATACTACGGCCGCGCGGGCTACAATGAGTCCCAATAACGGGTCTTGTTTTGCATCTCCGGCTGATACCCTGCCGGCGAAAGGAGACAACGCGGCGAACAGACCAAACCAAAAGCTCAGGCTTCTGTTCCTGCTTAAAACCTTGATGGAAAAGACCGACAGCACGCACGGACTCACGACGCAGCAGATCATCGAGGAGCTCGCCTATCACGATCTCGAGGCCGAACGAAAGGCCATCTATCGCGACCTGCAAACGCTTCGCGACTTTGGGCTCAACATCGACCAGCGCGGTGGCAAGGAATGGGCGTTGGTCTCACGCCCGCTCGACCTGCAAGAGCTCATCATGCTTGTTGACGCCGTGCAGAGTTCGCCGTTTTTGACCGATGAGTTGACCGACCACCTCATCGGCAAGCTGCAGAGCCTCGCCAGCCTGGGCGAACGTGAGCTGATGCACAAGCGCGTCGACGTGCCTTCGCGCGTGAAGATGCAAAACTCCGATGCTCTGCACAATATCGACTTGATTCAGCAGGCTATGCGCGAAAAACGCAAGATTCGGTTTCGTTACTTCCACTACGACGCCGCTAAGCAAAAGGCCCTTAATCATGACGGAAAGACCTACGAGCTCACACCCGTGCGCCTTATCTACTCCGACGAGCTCTATTACATGATTGGGTTTAGAGATAAATGGGCCAACGCCGGCTCGGGCCATCAGCCGTTCACGCCTTATCGCGTCGATCGTATGCTCGACGTTGCGGTGTCCGAAGAGTCCGCGACCAAAGATCCGCGCATTGCCGGCTATGTGCTCGAAGATCACGTCTCTCCATCATTCGGCGTATTTGCAGCCAATAAGACCACCGTGGTGCTGGAACTCGATGACCATGCGATGAATCCACTCATCGACAAGTTCGGACTGGACGCCGTTGTGTTTGAGAACCAAGACGGGAGTCTGTTAGCAACTGTCAAAGCCCCGCTGTCGCCGCAGTTCTTTGGCTGGCTGCTGCAACTCAGCACCTTCATTAAGATCGTTCAACCCCAAAGCGCCATCGATACGTATCTCAAATATCTCGACGACACTCGGGCACTTTACCAGGAAGACAGGTAATATTTCATGGCTACAACCCCTAAATTCGATGAATCGTTTAAGAACCTGAACCCCGAACAGCGCGAGGCCGTCGAATGCCTAGATGGCCCGCTGCTCGTCATTGCCGGTCCCGGCACCGGCAAGACGCAGCTACTGAGCCTGCGCGCGGCGAACATCCTGGCCAAGTGCGATGTCGCCCCGCGCAACATCCTCTGCCTTACCTATACCGAGGCGGGCGCGGAAGCCATGCGCAAACGCCTGATTGAGCTCATTGGGCGCGACGCCTACGGCATCGAAGTCAGCACGTTTCACGGATTTGCAAGCAGCATCAGGTCGCGCTATCCCGAGTACTTCACGCGCCCTTCGACCGACACGCTTGTTACCAGCCTGCACCAGCAGGAGATTTTTGATCGGTTCCTCAAATCGCTGCCCTTTGTTTCTCCGTTAGGCGGAGGGTCACCTGATATGCCCGCACAAAATATCGGCAAGATGATCAGCTTTGTCTCCAAGGCTAAGCGCAGCGGCCTGGATTACGACGCGCTGGGCGCCATCGCGCAGCAGAATATCGACGCCGCTGCCTGGCTCACCGAGCATTCCGAGCTGCTTACGCTCGCCTGCGAAAGGGCAAGCGCTGCGTTGGCAGAACGCTTTGAGGAGGAGGTCGAGCGTGCCTGCGGCATGGCGCCCACATCGCTCACCCACCCGATCGAGTGCCCCGCCGGCACGTACGTGCCGTACATTCTTGAGTTGCGCGACACCGTTCGCCGCACCGAACTTATTGACGAGAAGGGAAAGTCGTCGGGATACACCAAGGTGCGCGATGCCTTCTTTGGAGGCAGCAACTCTCAGGGACGCACCTTTAAGATTGCGGAGCAGAGCGAGCGACTTAAGACCGCTTGCGACGTCGCGCGTAGCTACCAGAGCGAGCTTGACCAGCACCATCTCTACGATTACGACGATATGATCGGCGACTTTGTTAACGCCGTCGAACACAACGATGCGCTACGTCAAGTGCTCCAGGACACCTATACCTATATCCAGGTTGACGAGTTTCAGGACACCAACGGTGCCCAGATGCGCATCATCGAGCTGCTCTGCGACGGCGTTGATGCGCCCAATATCATGGCCGTTGGCGATGACGATCAGGCCATCATGCGTTTTCAGGGCGCCACGATCGAATGTGCCAACCAGTTTGCGGCCGAGTTTTCGCCCCGGAGCATCGTGCTCAAGACCAACTATCGCTCCACGCCCGCCATCGTTGAGCTTGGTCAAGCTATCGCACGCCAAATTGAATATCGCCTCGACGCCAGCTCGAATAAGTCAATCGAAGCCTCCAAGCCTCAGGGTGATCAGGTCGGCTTTAGCGAGAACGTCTACGCCGGCAAAGCCGAGGAATACGCCGCTGTCGCCGCGAGCATTAAGCAGCGGCTTGTTAATCACTATCTCGATGAATGCGAAGACCCCAACGAAGGAATTGCGGTCATCTCCGCCAAGCATGCCGCCTTGCGCTCGCTTATCCCCTTCCTCGTTAAGGAGAAGGTACCCTTTTCGTATCGCGAGCGGCAGAATCTCTTTGCTTCCGAGCGTATGCAGACGATGCTGGCACTGTTGCGCTGCGTTACCGCGCTTGCTCGCGGGCAGAAGGAGCTCGCCAGCAGCTATCTTCCGCAGATTGTCTGTGCCGCCGAGCTGGGCGGCGACCATCCATCGTCCGTGACGTTTGCGCTCAGCGCCAAGCGCGAGCATCGCGGCGACTGGATGGACGCCATGCGCGAGAGTAATAACGCCCGCGTCAAAGAGCTGTACGACGACCTTATGCAGTGGGCGGCCGAGGCCGGCGCCTCCCCGGTCAGAGCGTTGCTCTTTAAGATTGCCAAACGCAGCCTTGACTATTATCAGGATCATAAAAAACAGGATCCGCTGGGCGCCGCCGAATTCAATGCCGGCATCCGCGCCCTACTCGCCTTTGCCGAGGGTGAAATGGGCGACGCGCGCCGCATGGGACGCACGCTTCGCCTGCCCGATATTGTCGACAAACTCGACGCCGCGCAAAAGTTTGGCGTGAGCATCGACGCATCGATCGATCTTGGCACACCGGGAGCCGTTCGCCTTACTAGCGCTCACAGTTCGAAAGGTCTGCAGTTCGATTGCGTCTACCTGCTCGACGCCGACGACTCCACCTGGCACAAAGGTGCTGGCGGCATGAGCTTGTACCCGTCCAACCTGCTTATTCGCGACGAAAAGGATGACGACGATGCGCGCCGTCTGCTGTTTGTAGCCATCACACGCGCTAAGCGACACCTCGAGCTGTACCGCGCCGGCGGATCGGCGCTGCAGGAGCTCACGGGGCTTATCGACTCTTGCGAGGTTTCTGCTGAAGCGGACCAGCTCAGTGCCGCCATCGAAACCGAATGGCGCGACAACTACGTGTTTGATACGCCCGAGCTCCGTGCGCTTTTGGAGCCTCACACCGACGTAAAACACCTCTCTGCCACGGCACTCAACAACTTTGTGACCTACGAGCCTGGGTGTGCAAATAGCCAGCACTTCCCCGAGAAGCAGATTGTGCGCCTGCCCACTGCGCCCACGATTCAAACCGAATTCGGCACTATCGTTCACGCGATGTTCGAAGAAATCGTTAATCGGATGGCAACCGATGGCGCGGCGGCAATTGAGACAATTGAGGCCGAGTATCGCCAGCAGATTTCGTGGCTCGATTTTGCCCCCGAGGACGTCCATCGCTATTCGGACCGCTTCGAACGCATTTGTCATGCATTCGTCCCTTGGCTTGTCGAGCACGTACGTGGTTACCGTTGCATCACGGAAGCGAACATGCAGTGTCTAACTGCCGGTGGAACTCCACTCTTTGGTTTTCTTGACCTGCTCCTCGTTGACGATGCAGCTAAAACGGTGCAGATCGTCGACTACAAGACTGGCTTTGGCAAAGAAGTCCCTGCAGGTTACCATCGTCAGCTCAAGTTCTACAAACTGCTGGTCGAAGCGTCACCCGAGTTTTATGGCTACACCGTCACTT
>ULQE01005043.1_pt1 | contig 15937 bp, 21 predicted proteins | sample 1954171 | NCBI WGS metagenome assembly ULQE01 (sample SAMEA4835647, study PRJEB28245) | human gut metagenome | biome: gut microbiome; material: fecal sample | place: Denmark | collected 2008
TATTTTTGAAAAAATATTTTTTAATTTTTTTAGAAAAAAGTATTGACATTATTTGTTATCAATGTTATAATAAAGATACAGAAAGGGGAGATAAAAATGAAAGTTTATATAATGATAAGTAGATATTATGATGATGGCAAAATAAGATATGTTATTTCCGAACAAAATGTCGCTGTAGATAAAAATTATATAACTAAAGAAACATCAAATGATGAGTATGATGAATATTATGATGTTATATTTAGTGAAAAAGTTTTAATAAATAGAATGTTGGCATTAAAGGAAGAGGGTGCAATATTTGAGGGTTGGATTGATGATTAAAAAACTTAGAGAAGACGAGTTATTAACGCAAAAAGAATTATGTAAAAAAATAGGAATGTGGCAAGGTGAACTGTCAAAGTATGAAAATGATAAAATGTCTCCATCAATAAATACATTAGAAAAAATATTAAAAGCAATGGGTTATAAATTATTAATTAATGTGGGTGAAAATGATGAGTGAAGAAAAATTATTAGAGTTGAAGCATGCTTTTAAATTATTAGAGTATTATATTTATGGTAAATTTAATACAGAAGAAGTAGCCTTATTAGAAAATTTAAAGAAAAAACTTAAGGAGTATATAAATGTTAAGGAGAATTTTTAGTGCAATGTTATGTGGAGCATTATACACAATATTGTTATATAATTTATATTTAATTGTACATTAGGAATAAAATTCCTAAAATATAAAATAAAAGGAGTAAAGATTCATGGCAAAATTAATCACAAGGACAGTGCAAAAAACACTTTATAATGTGGGAAAGGTGGTTGTAAGCGGAAAGGATATTTCTATTCAGGAAATGGTACCTTTTGAAATTGAGGGAGCGTTTAATGAAGAAAAAGCTATTAAATACGCTAAAAAAGAATATGGCAAAAAAGATAATTACGTGGTATTGGATAGCAAAACCGAAGAAATTACAAGAGCAATGGCGTTAGAAGATTTTATTGCAAATTCTTATGAAGTAAAGTGAAAGGCTGGTTTTAAATTATGGCTAATATGACAGTATATGACGAAAACACATCTTACAGTTTGATTGCTGATTTTGGTAACACTCAAACATATTATTGCAGTATGGACACTTCCACAGAAGATGGAAAAGTAAAATTATTTAAAGCAATGAGTGCCCCGGATGAAAAAATTTCCGATTGTATTAACAAAAAGATTGAAATTAAAGATATTTATTTAGATGTTGTTGGCGTTACCAATAAAGAGGGAGAATATAATGAAGTTCCTAGAATTGTAATTATTGACACTAAGGGTATTTCTTATTCTTCTATTTCTTCTGGTTTTTATGAATCTATGAAAAAATTTGTAAATATTTTTGGCACACCTGATACATGGGATAAACCAATTACTATTGAAATTAAACAAAGAGAAACTAGAAGCGGTAACAGAACATTTAGTTTTGAAGTCGTTACAAAATAGTAATGGAAGGAGAAAGGGGTGCGTAAAATCACCCCTTTTATTTTTTATGGAAGTAAAAGAGATTAAAATATTTGATAGTCCGTATTATTGCACTATAGATGGAATAAGTTATTATTTTAGCACAAACAGTAGGTTAAATAGATTTTTGGCACGTTATAAAGAGAATAGAATATTACTATCTAATAAACTATCTATTCGCTATAAATGTTATATACAGTTAAATTTATTAGCTGATATTGATTTATATATGCGTGTTGAAACTAAGGGTTTTTATATTGTAGATAATATGGGGAGGGAATATAAGTGGCCGTCTCAAATAATGTTAAATGGGGTAAAAATGATGAAGTTAAATTAAGGAATATTGTAAAACGGTTTAATGCTAAGGTTACTAGAGTTAGTAAAAAACATCCTGAAATAGCTTATTTGCAGCCTCCTAAAATTAGCGTTAAGGGAATTAGAGAAACTTTAAAAGGGATAAGTAGAAAAGAAATAAATTGGACATTAAAAAAATATGAGAATTATTTGAGAAAAGGTGCCGAACTTCCTTATACAACAAAGCAAGGTGTCAATACCACGGTATGGCAAAAGAAAGAAATTGATAGAGCAGTTAGAACGATAAACGCAAGAAATAAAGCGTTAATAAAAAAATATGAGCCGTCTACATATAAGGGGACAATGGGCACAATAGAACAAAATAATTTAAAGCCCAGAAAGAATAGAGTACAACAGTTATTACCTAAAGATTGGGGAAGATATGTTGAAAATCTGGAAAAACAGTTATACAGAATGAGTGATAATGTACGTCAAGGAATTTACATGGAAAATTATTTAAAAGCTTTAGATAACGTATTAGGTGAGAATAATCTAGTGACAGAATATGTCAAGAAAAATGTTTCCCCCGCGCAACTGGAAGAATTTTATTATAACGAACCTTTGTTACAAATAGATTATATTTATAGCCCCGACGAAGCGCAGGAAATAATAAAAACAATGTTAGAAAGATTTAGTTTGTTGTTGTCGCAATGAGCTATACAGCAGATTTTGAAACTACAGTAGACCCAGAAGATTGCCGGGTGTGGGCATGGGCTATAACTGAAATAGGAAACGTAAGTAATTTTAAATATGGAAACAGTTTAGAAGAATTTATGAGTTTGATTGAAACTATGCCAAATGACACCTATTATTTTCATAATTTGAGATTTGACGGGGAATTTATATTGTATTATTTATTAAAAAATGGATATGAATATGTAAAAAATAAGAAAAACCTATATACAAAATCATTTAGTTGTTTAATAAGTGATAAAAATGTATTTTATACTTTAGAAATATGTTTTTATAGAAAAGGTGATATTATAAAAAAGGTAACAATTTATGATAGTTTAAAAATATTACCATTTTCAGTAAAAGAAATTGCGCAAGCTTTTAGGTTGCCAATGCAAAAGTTAGAAATTGATTATAAAGCAAAAAGGGAAATAGGCCATAAATTGACGATAGAAGAAATAGAATATATTAAAGGCGATGTTACTATAGTGGCATTGGCTTTGGAAACAATTTTTAATCAAGGTTTAACAAAAATGACGCAAGGTAGTAATGCTTTAAGTGATTTTAAAAAAATTACAGGGAAAAAATCGTTTAGCAGATATTTTCCAATACCAAAATATGACGCGGATGTAAGGCAAAGTTATAAAGGTGGTTTTACTTATTTAAACCCAAAATTTAAAAATAAAGTGTTAGGTGAAGGAATAGTTTTAGATGTTAACAGTTTATATCCTTCAGTAATGTATTATAATGATATGCCGTATGGTGAGGGCGTATTTTTTGAGGGAGAATATAAAAAGGATGAAAAATACAATTTATATGTTCAAATGTTTAGTTGTCAATTTGAGTTAAAAGCGGGAAGAATTCCAACAGTTCAGCTAAAAAATAATCTCAGGTTTGTACCAACAGAATATTTAGCCAGTTCTAATGGTGAATATATAACGATGTGCATGACTTGCGTAGATTTAAAATTATTTTTTGAACAGTATGATGTATATGACATTACGTATCATAGCGGTTGGAAATTTAAGTCTACTAATACATTATTTAGAGAATATATTGATAAATGGATGAAAGTTAAAATTGAAAGCACAGTTAATGGGAATTATCCTATGCGCACATTAGCAAAATTGATGTTAAATAGCCTATATGGAAAATTTGCATTGAATCCAAATGTACAGGGTAAAATTCCATATTTAAAAGATGATATAGTAAAATATAAGTTGGGGGAAAAAGAAACAAGAGACCCCATATATATTCCTGTTGGCACTTTTATAACAGCGTGGGCAAGAAATAAAACAATAAGAAGTGCCCAGCAAGTGTACGAGCGTTTTATATATGCTGATACTGATAGTTTGCATTTACTGGGTACAGAATTACCGGACAATCTGGAAATATCGCCTACTGAATTAGGCGCATGGAAACATGAATCAACATTTACAAAAGCAAAATATCTAAGGCAAAAAAGTTATATAGAAGAAATAAATGGAGAGTTACATATAACATGTGCTGGAATGCCGCAAAGCTGTTATCAATATGTTACATTTGATAATTTTAAATACGGCAATAGTTTTGAGGGAAAATTAAAAATGACTCATCAAAAAGGTGGCATTGTTTTGATGGAAAGCCCTCATACTTTAAAGGAGTAAAATAATGGAAAGAATAATCGGCGGTTTTTTGGAATGGCTAAGGGTTAAACACAATCAATCAATTAAATCTACCTCTAAGATAATAAAAGTTGGCGAGCATACATTAAGAAGATGGGAAAAGGGGTTGACTTCTCCCGACATATTAAAATTTAAAGAATATATGAATAACTATGGTAATGAAAGAGAGTTAGCGGCCTTATTTTTTAGATATTTATTAGAGATAAATAAATTATCATATGTAAAGGCAGAAGATATTATATTTTATAGTTGGAGAACAATAAGCGAATGGTGCAACCCCGGCAGAAGAGGAATACCAACTGTGCCTTATATTAAGTGTTGTAATATATTAATTGAAAGGGTGTTAAAAACATATGGCAAATGATTTTCGGTTAAAAATAAAACCTTACCCATGGGAGTATTTCGCAAAAATATTAAGAACAGAACGGAAAAAATGTAATTTCAGCATGCGACAAGTTTGTTTTTTAACTGGCATAAGAGAGACAAGGTTAAATAATTGGGAATTAGGTTATGTAAAGCCGTCTATAGACGTATATTTTGCGTTGTTAGATTTTTACAAAAAAGAACAGGATAAATTTATTTAATTTTACTATTGACTTTTTTTAATAATACTATATTATAAAGGTGAGGAATCAAATAGAGCTTTTTTAATCCCCGTTAGGTGCTACATTTGAAAGATAATGCTAATAGGGGCAATGGCCGTAGCTGGTATTAACATAAGCGTTTGGTTTCTCACCCCTTGTGGGGTTATTATGAAATATTGGAATATATTAGAGATTTTACCTTATCAACGTTGTTTTAATTTTATAAATGGTAAGCGTTCAATAGGTAAAACATATACAACGCAAAAATACACCTTGAAAAAATGTATTGATTCAAATTTGGAGTTTATATACATAGTAAGAACACAAGACGAAAAAGAAAAAGGTGTATTAGCTCAGGCATATGAAAAAGTATGCCAAAATGAGTTTAAGAACGATTCTTTTAAATTTACAAACGAAGAAATGTATATACAAAAAGAGAGTCATTTACAAATATTGGGGTATTGTATAGCATTAAGTGAAGCGCAAAAAATAAAAAAGCGCAGTTTTCCTAATGTTAAATATTTAATATTTGATGAATATATGTTAGAAAATAATTCTAGAACACGTTATGTTAACGGATGGCGGGAGCCTGATTTATTATTAAGCATTTATCACACAGCCGATAGGGAAGAAGATAGAATTATTTGTTTTTTATTGGGTAATACTACAACATTTTATAATCCCTATCACATGCACCCTGCATTTAATATACCATTGATTGAACAGGGTGAAATTTGGACTTCTGAAAATGTATTATTTCAATGGGCTAAAGCTAGTGAAGAATTAGAAGAAGAAAAATCAAAATCAAAATTTGTAAAAATGATTAATGCATCAAAATATGGAAAGTATGCTGCAAAAGGGGAATATATAGAGGATAAGCAAGAATTTATTGAAGCCAGAAGTCCTAATGCCCGTCATAATTTTAATATTGAATACAACGGGACAAAATACGGTGTTTGGAACGATTTAAAACACGGAAAGATATATATCGACAGTAAATATGATGAATCATGTAGATTGAATTATGCTTTAACATTAGACGACCATTCAGAAAATACGATGTTAACGAACACCAAAAACGTTACATGTCTTGCATGGCTTTCTAAAAACTTTAAGTTTGGTAATGTTCGTTATACGTCTATGGAAGTAAAGAAAATGGTTGAGCCAGCAATACAATTAATACTTTAAAGGCGGGTGTGAGAAATGGACGTAAACACTTTTATCCAAATTGTAAATGGCATCGGGTTTCCTATTGCGGCATGTATTGCTATGGGCGTATTTATTGTGTGGGATAAAAAAACAAGGAATGAACAACAAAAAACACAGATGGAAAAACAAGAAGAGATGTATCAAAAATTGGCAGATAGTGTAAATGCAAATACGGCAATTATTCAACGGTTGTTAGATAGGATGGGGGAATAAATGTGCAATATTTGACTTTACCATGTAATAATGCTGGCGTTATGGTAGGGTTTAAAAACAAGCTTTATCAAAATCATTGGGGGTTTTCTCATTGGGGATGTGATTATTACGATTCAGACCTTGCATTATATGCAATGGGAAATGGTGTTGTAAAAATGACTGGATATGATAACGTATTTGGTAATATCATTATCATTGAATATGATGACGTATATAATCATGCTGAAAATAAAGTTCAAAATGTTGTATGTAGGCAATATCATATGGCAAGCCCCGCAATTGTAAAAGCTGGCGAAAAGGTATATAGAGGCCAAAGAATTGGAACAATGGGAACAACAGGCCAATATAGTTCTGGTGTTCACGTTCATATTGAATTTGATACAGATACTAAATTATATAATTATGGTGGGCCTTTAAAAAGTGATAGTAATTTGATTAAAAAGGGCTATGATAATACGCTTGTAAATCCCTCTGATTTACTTTATTGCGGCTCATGGCAAACGATTAAAAATCAAGGATTAAGCGGATGGACAACACCTAACGATTATAATTTACCTGTTTATGAAGAGCAGGAAGATTATAAAACCAAGTATGAAATTTTAAGTTTACAATATGAGCAGTTAGTTGCAGAAAAGAATGCAATAAATGCTAAATATGATATAGCGAATGCTGAAAATGAAGATTATAAAAAGGCATTAAACGACATTAATAAAATTGTAGATGGGGTGATTTAATAATGGCTATGACTAGAGTTGAGTACATGCAGTTACTCGAAAAAATAGCCGACACTGGCGGGTTTACTGAAAGTATGTTGGATGACATTCAACGCCTTAGAGATGATTACGATGAACGTATGGGAGAATTAGAGTGCAATCAAGAAATGAGAGACGAAATTCGTTATACAGATGATGACGTAATGGATTCTGATGGCGTTAGATGGTCTGAAAAATATGATGATATGGTAAGACGCTACAAGGCTAGATTTTTTGGTAGTTTTGAAGAAGCAAAAGAAAGTCAGTCTGAAGATGTTGTAGAAGATGAAAGCTCTACATTTAAAGATTATGGTGAATTATTTGATAATAGAAATGGGTGGGTGAAATAATATGCCGAGTATTCCGAAACAACAAACTTTAACCGCAAATGCGCCGCAAGTATTAAATGCAATTCGCGCCAATCAAAATTATGATTATCAATCTAGAGTGCCAGAAGCTACACAGGACACTTTAAAACAAGTAGGTAATGCAATTTTATCGTCTTTTGATTTGCAGAATGCGTTTTTGAATGCGCTTGTAAATCGTATTGCACTTGTGCTGATTAATTCCAAAATGTTTTATAACCCGTTGAGGGTATTTAAAAAAGGCACAATTGAATATGGCGAAATTGTAGAGGAAATTTTTGTTAATATCGCTAAAGCTCATGTATATGACCCTGTTGTAGCTGAGCAGGAAGTATTTAAACGTGAAATTCCGGACGTAGACGCTATTTTCCATAAGATGAATTATAAAAACTTTTATAAAGTTACTATCCAAAATGAGGATTTGCGGCAAGCGTTCTTATCGTCTCAAGGTATTTCCGATTTAATTGCAAGAATCGTTGATAGCTTGTATAGCGGCGCTAACTACGATGAATTTTTAATTATGAAAAATATGATTGTAGACGCTGTTAAAAATGGCAGAATGGCTTCTGTAACGATTCCCGAAGCAACAGCAGAAAATGCTAAATCCATCATTACAACTATTAAAAGCGTATCGAATGCTTTGGAATTCCCCTCTACCGCATATAACGCACAGGGGGTGCTTACCTATACGCCTAAAGACCGTCAAGTTTTAATTTTAGATACTAAATTTGATGCGATTAATGATGTTGAAGTTCTTGCATCTGCCTTTAACATGGATAAAGCGGAATTTATGGGCCGTAGAGTTTTGATTGATAATTTCGCTGATTTGACTGGCGTTCCTGCTGTTTTGGTTGATGAATCGTGGTGGATGGTATTTGACATGCAAATTAATTTCACCGAAATTTATAACGCACAGGGGCTTTATTGGAACTATTTCTATCATGTGTGGAAATTGTTTAGTGAATCGCCTTATAGCAATGCCGTTGTGTTTACTTCTAATCCCAACAGTGTTACAAGTGTAACTGTTTCTCCTGAAAGTGCTAATGTTGCAAAAGGTTCTACACAGCAGATGACTGCAACAGTAGTTACTACGGGTTACGCATCTAAAGCGGTTAATTGGTCTGTAACAGGCGCACAAACACCCACTTCCAGAATTTCCAATACCGGCTTACTGACTGTAGCAACAAATGAACCTAATGATACTCTGACTGTAACTGCTGTAAGCGCATACGACCCTGATAAATCCGATACATCTACTATTACTGTAACAGCCTGATTTTGCAGGCAAAGGGGCGGGGCTTCCTTTCCCCCGCCCTATTTTTTATAAGGTGGTGAGATGATGGCTGATATTTACCCTAAGGGTATTGTTAGATTATGTGCTAATATTCCATGGGATAATACATATACTGATGTAAGGAAATTTGGAAGTTTAGGAGAACAATCTGCCTATATCGCTTCTAAAGCTGTAAAAACATTTAATGAAGTTAGCTATCAAAGGCCAAACAGTACGGTAACTTCGCAAAGACCACCTTTAACGTGTCGCGTAAATGCTGTTGCTGATGATTTGTATAATTGTAATTATATGATGTTTCAGAATAGTAATTTTGGTAGTAAGTGGTTTTACGCATTTATTAAACAGGTTAATTATATTAACCCAAATAATACAGAAATAGTATATGTTTTAGACCATTACCAAACGTGGTGTTTTGATTATCAAGTTTTACCGTCTTACGTTTTAAGAGAACACGCTGAAACAGATGAACTTTATTCCAATTTACAACCCGAACCTTTTGGTGAAATGGAAAGGTTATGCAATTCCATTCAAAACTACAGAGCAGACGCAACGAATTATAGAATTGTAGTTTGTACAGCGGTTAACAATGACGGAACTACAGTTCAGGGGCAGTTAGTTGATAAAGTATATAGCGGTTTAAAATTTAATGAATTTACAAGCGCAGAAGCGGCAAATCAATTTATTGGTGAATATATGAATAGTGAATGGGCGCAAACTGAAAATGATACGCCAAATCTAGGCAGTAAATTAGATGCAATTGTTGCTATTTATATGTCTCCATATTCTGTATTATCGCCGCCACAATTTACTAAAATAGAATTAAACCGCCCAACTACCTTGTCTGATTATACCCCTAAAAATAACAAATTGTTTACATACCCCTATTGCGCAATTGTGGTGAGTAATAATAACGGCACGAACAAAACATATCAATATGAAAAATTTGCTACAAATGCAAGTGCCGGGATGGTTACATATCCTGTAAATTTTGATATTTATTGTATGGCTGGCTACAATCCCTCCATTGTAGCTTTACCGACCTTTTATGACGGTGATACGACCGTTGAGGGGCGCGGGAATCCCGATGCTATGATAGAATCTACAAACTTCCCTGTATGTGGATGGAGCGGCGATACTTTTGCGCAATGGTTAAATACATCCTATCAACAATCATCGTCAGGAAATTTGGTTGATGTTTTAGCAAGCGTTGCGAAAGGTGTTGTTGTTGGAGCTTTAACCGGCAATGTGGTTGGCGCTGTTGTTGGTGGTGTTGGGGGCTTAATTGGAGGCATTGCAAAGCAGGGGAAAAATGATATTGAAAAAAATATAAGAAGTCAATCCCAAGGCGAAGCAAAAGCAACTCCTGTAAATTCTGCTTTTAATTTCAAAACCGATAGTGTAGGATTAACATTCAAGCAAACTAGCATTCGGCCCGCTATGGCAAAAGCAGTAGACGATTATTTTGATATGTATGGTTACGCTTGTAATGAAGTAAAAATTCCTAACGAAGATAGTAGACCCTCATGGAATTATGTGCAAACGGCAGATGTAATAATTCACGGAAGTTTGCCTGTAGAAGCTATTGATACAATAAAAGCTATGTACAATGCGGGGGTAAGATTTTGGCATACAGAAAGCATAGGTAATTATTCGTTAAACAATTTGGCAGAGGTGAGATAATGGAAAGTTTTAAACTATTTAAACCACATAAACCCCCAAAAGAATATAACCACCTCATACTAAATAATCGTACATTTTGGGATTATTTCTATAGGCTTCAAGAACTTCAAATTAATATGTTTGAGTGGAAAAATTTGCCTGAAAGCGTTGACAGCCGATTTATTGAATTAACGTTATGCGAACGTGGATATTGCGTATATTTTAATGATGACATTTTAGGCAATTTAGCATTGCCGTGTTATTATGCACCCCCGTTAAATGTATACAGAATACCCACAGTAAGGGAAGCATTTTCAGTAAACGGTTATCATAAAAAGGTTACTGAAAAAGATAGCGTTTTAATTTTTAACAATTACCTGCATACGCCCTCTGTTGAAACCCTCTTGCTATTTGCTGGACGTTTATGCGAAATTGAAAGAACAATTGACGTAAATGTAAAATCACAAAAAATGCCTGTTGCAATTGTGTGTGATGAAAACGAAAGATTAACATTTGAGAACATTTATAAAATGATAGACGGAAACAAACCTGTTATTTTAGGCTCTAAAAACGGATTAGATTTAAAAAATATTGCGTCCATAAACACACAAGCGCCTTTTGTTTCCGATAAATTAAACATGCTAAAACGGCAAATTTGGAATGAAGCATTAACATTTATTGGTATTGATAATGTATCTACAGATAAAAAAGAGCGCTTAGTTACAGATGAAGTGGAAAGCAACTTAGGAGCAGTACAAGCACAACGCTTTGTCGCATTAAACGCAAGGCGCGAAGCCGTAAATAAAATTAATAAAATGTTCGGTACGAATATTGAAGTTAACTACAGAATGCCACAGGAAACCGTTAGTAATTTAGATTACCCTTTAGAGAGGGGTGAAAACGAAGATGGCGAAGTATACAATTGAGTTAGGTGAATTACTTTCGAGAGGTTATCCGCTTAATTTAAATAATTATCCCATTTTTAATGAAAATTACCGGGAAATATTAAACAGTAAAATTATAAACCATTACTATTTTAGAGAGATAGGACAGGAAACCGCCGATAGATTTAATTTTTGTTTAGCTCGTAAAATGGATGAAATAATGCCTTATTATAATCAACTGTATATGAGTGAAATGATTAAATTTGACCCTATTTCAACAGAGTATGTAGAAGAAAACACATTAAACACTAACTTTATTAAATCTAACAGCGAAAAAGATACGTCCCATGCACAAAAGGAATCTATAGGCGATGTTACTTCTTCTATTACGCAAACATCTAATACACAAGATTACACAGGGAATATACAAGGTAGCGGAACAAATGAAGAAACAGAAAATATTACTTCTAAATCAACGCAAACAAATGATTTAACTACTACTGTAGATAGCACTTCCGATGGAAACGGAACGCAAGACACAAGCGGAAGTAAGACATCTATTTTTAGTGATACACCTCAAACACCTATTACCCAATCTACAACAGTGAATCCTGATGGAAGTATAACGTATAACAGTGAAAGTTACGCTACTACTATTACAACCGACAGAACAAATCAAAATGATAAAACTACTACACACGAAGAGGGAAACAGTACTTCAAAAAATACTGGTACAGTGGTTACAGAGGGAGAAAGTGAAAGAACTTTAAATGGTAAAACTTCTTCTACTAATGACGAAACAAGAAAAATAGAAACTTCTAACACTGACAAAGAAGATATTGAGAAAAACATAACCAGAAATGACTTATACTCCAATTTGGTAAAAGATGCACAGAAAACAAAAGAAAAAAGACGGCAAAATATATTTACAAATGGTAGACGTGGGTTTTCTCCCAGTAAACTTTTAGAGGAATACCGTAACACGTTTTTAAACATAGATGAAAGAATAATTAATGATTTGGAATCCTTATTCATGGGGGTGTTTTAATGTCTAATAAATGCAAACCAGATTTTCCGAACTTATGCCCGCCGCCTGAAAGACCGCCAATGCCTTGCAAACCGCCCGTTCCCTCTGTAGAATGTGGCTCAAGTTTATATGAAGTGGTAAATAACTTGACTGACAGGGTTAATAATTGCATGCGCGTATACAATGAAGTAATGGCAAATTGTTACGCTACATTAAGGAATCTGGAATGTGCGGCAGAAGAAAATGGAGCGTATTATGGCCCTTGCGAAGTGTGGACGGAACAAGGCTATAATGCTAACGAAAGTGCAACGTATACTCTAATACATAAGGCATGCGTAGACCGCAGAAATGAGCCTATAAGAATAAATTTACATTTGGCTTATGGAAATACAACAAACAGCGAAATTAAACAAAGCCTGTTTAGTGCATCCAAGGTAACAATGGCTGACAAAATTTTTGTTGCCATGCCTTTAAATGCTGGTGGATGGTATGGTAATGTAATTTACAATGGTGCGCCTATTGCCACAAGTTCTCAGCCTGAATTGTATACCGTTGGTTTTACTCGTGGTGGGGTAATGAGAGCATATATTAACACTACGCCTATTGAGCAAATGATGCGCGACACTATAGAAAATTCTATGGGTTGTTCCGGCGTGTTGATTCTTAACGGGCAAATTACAGATGAAAGCTATCAACAGCATATCCCGCAACGTACCGAACAGGCAAGCCGAATTGTAATGGGCCAGAATATGGATACAAGAGAAGTAATTTTCCTTGTATGTGGAAATGAAAATAATGTAAATAAAAACGGCATGACTTCTCGCACTTGCGCTGAAATATTACTACAGTATGGATGTGATATTGCTGTTGAATTAACAGAGGGGAGCAATGCGGGAGCGTTAGATAAAGGCCAAATGTTATTTGTGCCGGAAAATTCTCTTGTCCCAGACAGCTATTGCTATTGGTATATTTCCCGTCAATGTTTTTTTAATAATGATTATCAACGCGAACTTGCTGAGCTTATTCAAAATTACGGCCATACCCTCTGGCACACCTTTCTGAATAAAAACAGAATTGATGCGCTTAGAGAAGATTTAACAAAAGAAATTGGCGACCGTGAAAAAGCAGACCAAGTTTTACAAGACCAAATTTTAGCCGAAGTTGATAATCGTGTTAAGGCTGATGAAGTATTACAAAACCAAATTCTTGAAGAAGTACAAAACCGTGTTAACGCCGATAAGGTTTTACAAGACCAAATCTTAACGGAAGTAGACAACAGGCAAAAAGCAGATGAAGTTTTGCAAAACCAAATACTAGAAGAAGTGCAAAACAGAATTAATGGCGATAACACTTTACAAGAAGCAATTAACAAAGAAATTACTGATAGAACAGAAGCGGACGAAGAACTACAAAAACAAATATTGGAAGAAGTTAAAAACAGGGAAAATGCTGATGAAAGTTTACAACAACAATTAATTACTGAAACTAATGCCAGAGTTGAATATGATAAAAACTTACAACAGCAAATTGATACAGAAGTTCATGAAAGAACTAATGCGGATGCTGTTTTACATCAAGAAATTTTAACAGAACAGGGCGCTAGAATTGCGGCTGATAAGCAACTTCAAAATAATATCAATGCAGAAGCAGAAGCAAGAACGCAAGCTGATACTACATTACAGCAAAACATTGATAGTGAAGCTTCTAAAAGACTGGAAGAAGATAATAAACTTCAATCCCTTATCAATGATTTAAGCGAACGCGTTGGCATTTGTGAAAGTGATATTACTACCTTAAAAACACAATATAATACGCTTCAAAATCAAATGGCCTCGCTTGATACTTCTGTTACCGCAATTCAGCAAACTATCACCGAAATAGAAACATCTTTAAACAATATTAAAACTTCTATTGAAACAATTAGAGGCCAAATTAATAACATCAATGATGAACTTACTAAGATTAAAAACGGTGATATAGTATTACCTTACTTACCCTTAGCTGGCGGTACTATGACAGGCGCTATTAATATGGGTGGCCAATCTTTAACCAATCTAGCTACGCCAAGTACTAACACAGATGCGGCAACTAAAAAATATGTAGATGATGCAATAAGCGGCGGGATTACACCTCCAACTGGTGACTATTTACCCTTGACAGGCGGTCAAATGAATGGTAATATAGATATGAACAATAATCGTATTACCTCAATTGGCGCTCCTACTGCAAATAATGACGCAGTTAATAAACAATATGTAGACACAAAAACAAATAATTACTTACCATTAGCTGGCGGCACTATGAACGGCATTCTAAATATGAATAGTAACGATATTCGGTTAAATGCAAATGTTCATATTTATACAAAAGGCGAAGATATTGTAATTGGAGCTAAGTAAAGGAGTGAATAATTATGGCAAAATTAATTGTTAATATTCCTATTGATGTGAGTTCTCAAAAAATTTCTAATGTCGCGGCACCTACGGGAAATTTAGATGCGGCAAATAAACAATATGTTGATTCTCAAATTTCTAGCGCTGGTGGACAATATATTGCACAAAATAACGGTAATGGCACTGGTACTACAACTTTAGAAAACCTTACGGTTAGCGGCAATATTACTACTGATAATATTAATGTAACTACTTCTATTACTGTCCCGACACCTAGCGACAATAACAATGCGGCTAACAAATCGTATGTAGATACCACCATTTCAAATGAAATTAGTGATAAAGTTGCAAATAAGTTTCTTCCGTTGGCTGGTGGCACTATGCAACCAAATGCTATGATAGTTTTTGGGCAAAATGCTAGCGCGTCTACTAATTACGGAATTTGGTTTGAAAATAATAATCTTTGCATTGGTGAAAGAAACATTGCACAACCGTAAGGAAGAGGTAATTTATTATGAGTTTAATTAACATTAATTTACCCGTCACCGTAAAATCTGAAAATTCTAAAGTAATTGTACAATCGCCTGACGTTGATACCGTTCACACGACTATAGAGCCTAATAATATCATAATTAAAGGCCCTGATGCTAGTCAAGGAATTTCAAGCACCACAACGTTAATCGGCGGCAAGATTAGTGGCCTTAATGCACCTACTGACGATAGTGACGCGGCCAACAAAAAATATGTCGATGACGCTGTAGCTGGTGGCGGCGGTGGTGTCACATTTTTAGGTGAAGGCGGCACAACCAACGCGCATTTCTTTGCATTTGATTTAGGTAGTGCTGTAATGCTAGTTGGAAGATTTTTAAGTGCTTTATTTGGCCCTTCAACAGAGTTTACCGTTGGTATTGATTTAGGTGTATCACCTAGCAGTTTTAATGCAATGATACCTATTACCTACTATAATAGCACTTCTAGCGGTAGTTCTGGTACAATTTTAACATTAAGTGGGAGTGGCGCAAACACTATTGTTAAATGTGCAAGTAGTACCACGACTTACGGCGGTAATGGATGTTTTACAGCAATTTTTGTTAAATAATCGCCTGCACAATTGGTGATGAAACGCGTCACGAAAATGAATAGTTTAACGTAACGCGAAAATGTGCCGCTTTGGGGAACGCTTCCTGAAGCGGTTACATTTATATTATTGAAAAGGACGGTGAAAGAACAGAACTTAATCTGACTTACCCATCATTTAGAAACCTATGGAATCATATATCAATGATGCTGGATGATGGATTTGTTATTCATTCACTTGTTACTAAGTTTGAATAACAAAATATTACCACCCGTAAGGGTGGTTTTATTTTTATGCAATTTTAG
>ULQE01056589.1_pt1 | contig 15803 bp, 16 predicted proteins | sample 1954171 | NCBI WGS metagenome assembly ULQE01 (sample SAMEA4835647, study PRJEB28245) | human gut metagenome | biome: gut microbiome; material: fecal sample | place: Denmark | collected 2008
TGGTAAAAATGTAGTTATTGGAGATGAAAGTAAATTATTATGTTGGGATAGTTATGGAGAAGAACAATATAATAATTTACCGGAAATTCAAATAGGCGATAATTTTCATGCGACGCGGAATTTTACGGTTCAATGCGCCCAAAAAGTGGTTATTGGAAGAGATGTATTGGTAGCTTCGAATGTCTTTATTATAGATTATAATCATGGATTAAATCCATTAACAATGTCGTATCTTGAAAACCCACTAATTCGAGGGGGGGTATTTGTAGACGATGGTGTTTGGATTGGGAATAATGTGATTGTTCTTCCTAATGTTCATATCGGAAAAAAATCAATTATAGGAGCAGGTTCTGTTGTTACAAAAGATATACCAGAATACTGTATTGCAGTTGGAAATCCTGCAAAAGTAGTAAAAAAATTTGATATAAAAGAAAAAAAGTGGAAACAAGTATTATGAATTGGAGAATAAAATGGTAAAGAAAAAAATACAGAATATTCCTTTGGGAGTAAAAGCAGCAGTGGTATATACCATGGCATCTGTTTTTTCACGAGGATTATCAATGATTACTGTTCCAATTTTCACGAGAATAATGTCTACGAGTGAAATTGGAATGGTTAATTTATATAATTCATGGTATTCATTATTGAATGTAATTGCAACACTATCATTAACTTCAGGTGGATTTCAGGCAGCAATGAAAGACTTTGAGGGAGAAAGGGATCAATATCAATCGTCTGTTTTGACATTAACATCAATAATGGCCATTGTTCTGGGGTGTATTTATTTTCTCATACCTAATATTTGGAATAGGATTACAGGGTTACCTTCTGTTCTGATGATTTTAATGCTTGTAGTTTTTTTCTTTGCACCGGCGCAGGATTTTTGGCTATTAAGACAAAGATATGAATATAAATATAAATTAGCTGGTGCATTGACAATGGGGTCAGCTTTAGCGTCAACAATATTGTCTGTTATAGTTGTTTTAAATTTAAATAAAGTGGATTCAGATCAAATTGTAGTGGGACGCTTGTATGCAACTAACATCGTATCTATAATAATTTCAGCAATTTTATGGATTAAATTATATGTAAAAGGAAAAACAATAGTAAATATAAAGTATTGGAAATACTCTTTAAAATTAAGTGTACCTCTTATTGGTTATGCTTTTGCGGCACAGATTTTAAGTGTTTCAGATCGAATGATGATAAGCAAAATGGTGGGTAATGATGCAGTTGGAATATATAGTACTTTATATACCGTAAGTTCGATTTCCCTGTTGGTTTGGACTGCAATTAATTCATCGTTTATACCGTATTTGTATCAGAATATAGAGAAAAAAGGAAATAGAATAAAAGAATTATCATTAGCTTTAATGGGTTCGTATGCTATTATAGCTGTTATGCTTACTTTTCTTGCACCAGAAATAGTTAAAATATTAGCTACTAAGGAATATTATGAAGCAATTTATATTATGCCACCTATTGCAGCAGGTGTGTTTTTGACTTCTGTGTCAAATATGTATTCTAATTTGCTCATATACCATAAGAAAACTAATTATATTATGTATTCTTCGATTATCGCAGCTACTGTAAATCTTATACTCAACTATATATGTATAAATGCATTTGGCTATATGGCAGCAGCATATACCACACTGATAGCATACATAGTTTTGGCGGGAACACAAGCAATGTTTGCGAGAAAGATTCGCTTTAAAGAGACTGGGGAAAAATCTGTATATAACGATAATGCGGTATTTGTTATGGCGATATTAACGATAATAGCAGCATTATTCGGCTTAGTATTGTATCGTTATACTTGGCTAAGATATATAATCATTTGCAGTGGAATGATTGCAGGAATTAAAATCGCATTTATGACTTTGAAAAGAATTAAAAATAATTAGGAATTAGAAGAGCAACTACGAATAAAATAGCCATTAAAAAGTTAATATCACCATTATATAAAATAAAATACAGGCTTTGGCACAAAGGCTAGTTTAGAATGTAAAAGATTTGAACTGGTATTTATTACGGGTAAATGGCTATTGATGCAGACAAAATAAAGGAGAATAGAATCAAATGAGCAGTAGGACTATAACTGTCTTTTACGATGGTTCACACTATATTTTTAGGTGGTTAAAGGCGCTTTTTTCTGCACACAATGAATTTAAACAGCGCGGATTTAAGATTGAGTATGCCGATTTTCACGAATATTGTATGCATAAATTCGATTCTGAAAAATTAAAGAAAAAATTGCAGAGAAAAAAATATGATATTATTTTTTTTGCATATCACCATGATTCAGAATTGTTTAATCAACCGAATGAAGTCTTGGTTGACATTTTGAAAATGGCTCGAACTCAAAGTAATTGGTTTGTTTGGCTTGATACAGCTGATAGCACAGGTACATGTCATTTTGAGGTTTTGCCGTATGTTGACCGCTATCTTAAAAAGCAGCTGTTGGTGGATATGCAAATGTACAAGAAGCCAATTTGGGGAGGGCGCATTCACTGCCAGTATTATCATGAAAAATATAATTTGGATGACAAAAATGTTTCTGGTACAATAAATCAGCCTTTAGATGCACAATATATGGATAAGATTGGTCTTGCTTGGAATGTTGCTATTGGAGATTTATTCCAGAATGGTGGCGTACAGTATTTGCATCCGTTTTCACGAAAGGCTCCAAAGTATAAAGAATGCGGTAAAGATAAAATGTTCGATACTCATTTTAGAGGGAGTGCGTGGTCTGAAGTTGCGGGATACCAAAGAAGAGCTTGTATGAAAAAGTTGTCTGAGTGTAAGAATTTGAAATATCCTGATCCTACAAAGAAGGTACCCAAAAAAGAATATAATATGGAATTGCAGAAAACTCGTTCGGTGCTTAGTCCGTTTGGTTGGGGCGAAATCTGTGGAAGAGACTTTGAATGCTTTGTATATGGAGCTGCTCTGATTAAACCCTCTGTTGAGCATCTTAGAACTTTTCCACAATGGTATGTTGATGGAAAAACCTATGTAGCAATCGATTGGGATTTTCACAATTTTGATGAAATTATGGATTGGTTAAAAAATAAACCGGAAGAAGTGAAAAGAATTGCTGAAAACGGACAAGCAATGATGAAACATTACTGGTCCAAGGAAGGGAAAAAAGAGTTTGTAGATCACGTGATTAATGAGTTGAAGTTGCAATAAGGAGAGGTAAGTATGTACGATTTTTTAGTTGTGGGCTCTGGTTTGTATGGAGCTGTATTTGCACACGAAGCCCAAAAAACTGGTAAAACTGTTTTAGTAGTGGATAAACGTTCTAACATCGCGGGAAATATCTACACCGAGAACATGGAAGGTATCAATGTTCATGTCTACGGCGCACATATCTTCCACACTAACAACACAAAGGTCTGGAAATATATCACGCAGTTTGCTGAGTTCAACCGGTTCACCAACAGTCCAGTTGCCAATTATAAGGGTGAACTGTATAGCTTGCCTTTCAATATGTACACCTTTAATAAGATGTGGGGCGTGGTAACTCCTGAAGAGGCCTTGGCAAAGATCGAAGAGCAGCGCAAGGAGATTGTTGGAGAGCCTCAGAACCTGGAGGAGCAGGCTATCTCCCTCATCGGTCGTGATATCTTTGAGAAGCTGGTCAAGGGATATACCGAGAAACAGTGGGGGCGAGATTGCAAGGATTTGCCTGCCTTTATCATCAAGCGCCTGCCTGTCCGCCTGACTTTTGATAATAACTACTTCAACGCACTCTATCAAGGCATCCCTATGGGCGGTTATACCAAGCTGATTGAGAATCTGCTGGAGGGTATCGAGGTTCGCCTGAACACTGACTATTTGGAGCAGAAGGAGGAACTGCACGCACTGGCAGAGAAGGTGGTCTACACAGGTCCAATCGATGCCTATTTTGGTTACAAGTTGGGGACGTTGGAGTATCGCTCCGTTCGCTTTGAGACTGAACTGCTAGATATGTCCAATTTCCAAGGCAATGCTGCAGTGAACTATACTGACCGTGAGACTCCTTGGACACGTATCATCGAGCATAAGTGGTTTGAGTTTGGCAAGGACGCAGAGGGCAACGATTTGGCCAAGACAGTCATCAGTCGTGAGTATTCTTCTGAGTGGAAGCCAGGTGATGAACCCTATTATCCCGTTAATGATGCAAAGAACAGCGCACTATATGCACAGTATAAGGCTCTGGCAGATCAAGAGGAGAAGGTTATCTTCGGCGGCCGTCTGGGCGAATATAAGTATTACGATATGGACGCAACCATTGCAGCGGCACTTGATATGGCAGAAAAACAATTGTAATAATAGGGAGGTGTGGGAGAGATATTCATGAAAAAGAAATTATTATTTATTATGAGTAACCTCCAGAATGGCGGTGCCGAAAGAAGTCTTGTAAATCTTTTACAACTTATGGATTATGACAAGTATGAAGTGGATCTGTTGCTTTTTCAAGAGAAGGGAATGTTTCTTGGACAAGTTGATGAGCGAGTAAATATTTTGCACGATGGTTACGACAAGCTTCACAGATTATATAGTGATTCCTCAGATAAATATAAAGATGTAGGAATGTTTGCGTACCGTGTATTAGCAACAACATACTCGAAGTTTCGTGAAGGCGGCACCGCAAAACATAAGCAGTATCGGTGGAATAAATTTTATAGTAGAATTCTTCCTGTATGTACAAAGGAATATGATGTGGCTATCGCCTATCTACAGGGAGAACAGTACTATTATTTGGTTGATAAAGTTAGAGCAAAGAAAAAGATTGGGTGGATTCATAATGAATACCCCAAAACAGGCTTGTCAGAGGCTTACGATTTGCCATATATAGAAAAGATTGATCAAATTGTGACTATCTCTGATGCGTGTGCAGAAGTATTGAAGCAGTGTTTCCCAAGTCAAAGTAAGAAAGTATCAGTATTGCCTAATCTTATTTCGGAAAAAGTTATCGCTGATTTAGCAGATAAATTCTATCCAGAAGAGTTTGATCCTAATGCTAAAATTCTTGTTTCTATTGGAAGGCTTCATCCTCAAAAAGGTTTTGACCTTGCAATTGAGGCTGCACAGATTTTGAAAGCAAAAGAAGTTCGTTTTAACTGGTATATTTTAGGTTCAGGAGATCTGGAGCGCGAACTGAAAGAAATGGTAAAAAAACTCTGTTTAGAAGATGTAATGCATTTTATCGGTTCTCGTGAGAATCCTTACCCTTATATAAAAAATTCGGATGTTATTATTCAGAGTTCAAGATTTGAAGGAAAATCAATTGTATTAGATGAAGCTAAAATTTTATCAAAACCAATTGTAGCGACAAATTATACAACAGTTCGAGATCAGCTGAAGAATGAGGAAGGCGTAATATGTGAAATGACTCCATTAGATTTAGCTGAAAAAATAATGTTTATGTTAAAAAATGGTGCGAGCTACTCACAATATTTATCTACTAATAATTATGGAAACGCAGATGAAATTGAAGGATATTACGAGATATTTGGATGAGGTGAGCACAACAATTGTATGATAATAGAATTCTTAAAAAAGAAAAAGCTTTCCTTCAGATTCTATTGTTTTTGAGAACTGATTCAAATAGCAGAAAACGTGCAAGATTGTTAAAAAAAAAAGAAAAGTGCTTCATTACCATGGAGATGGGGCTTTACCGGCCGTTTGGTCTGCAGAGCGAACTACAACTTGTATCAATTGGGAACAATGTCAGTATCGCTGCGAATTTAAGATTCATAACACACGATATTATTCAATATATGTTTTGTGATATGAATGATGAGAATTATTCGGCTGGAACAAATCGATTTTATAGGGAAGTTTGAAATATATGATAATTGTGTAATTGAAGTTGATTCTACGATTTTATGCAACACAAAAATCGGTCCGAATGCAATGGTTATTGCTGGAATCGTAGTAATACGCGATGTGCCTTCATTACTGTTGACACGTAACCTTGCATAGTTAAGGCCGGACCGTTAAATTGATCTCAGTTGATGCAGATCGGCCTTTCTGGCAATTATGAGTCAAATCTCTGTGCGACTTCCTGGAACACATTGGTTCCAACATTTTTTCATAAGCACGCTTTTCCGTCACAGGGGTTTTCAATAGCTACGGAACTTCTGAACGATATAGCCTACTTCTGCTTTCTTTTATAGTTTCTTAGATACCGTTTGGTAGCATTGTTTGTTGGTATCGTGTGATCATAGAGAAATCGGAGATGAGTTTCTTTAAACTTCTCCATCCTGCGATAGAGGTTATATCCATCTCGGTAAATAAAAATCAAAGAAAGGGTAAATGGATGAAAAAAATAATATCGGCGTGTGTAGCATTCATATTAGCGTTTTTCGTAGTGAATGGTATAATGTTTGCCTATGAGAGACCAGTTGCATGGATTGATACACCGAATGGAGCAAGTCGTGCGGTAAGGAATCCAAATGCTATGTTAATTCATGGAACAGAGGGATATAGTATATCTAAAATAGATTCCTATGGTTTTACAAATCAAAATTATGCACTAGCGGATGAATATATTTTGATGATGGGGGCATCACATTCTCAAGGCAAAGAGATAACAATTTCAAATAGATATTCAACTATTGTGAATAATATGCTTGTTGATGATAAAGAAGAGTTGAGAGCATTTAATATTGCCTGCGATGGTCATTTTTTACCGTCTATCATAAACCATTTTCAATCGGCTATTGAAAACTATCCTAAAGCAAAGTGTGTGACGATTGAAATAATGAGTACGGATTATTCAATAGAGGATTTAAGAAAATCTTTGATTTTGGCAGATGAAATTGACACAACAACTGCGATAGAAATCTTTGCCTCGCAGAGTAGTGTCAAAAGAGCGAAGAACATGCTTAAAGAGTATCTCCCGTTAATTGCGATGATTAAAAATCATATAGAAACATCACAAAAGCTAAATTCTAGTGGGGGGGGAAAAAAAATAATAGTATTAATGAGGAAGAATATCGTACTGTAATAACAGATGGTTTATCATTGATGCGTTCGTGTTTCGATGGGCCGATTGTTTTTATATATCATCCAACAACAAAGATACAGACTGACGGGACACTTAAGCTTATCAGAAGTCAAACTCTTGAAATTTTCAAAGAAGAGTGTGAACATGTGGGTATTGATTTTATCGATACCGGTGATGCATTCTTAGAACACTATAACAAATATCATGAGCTTCCGTATGGTTTTGCAAATACTACCCCAGGAAATGGTCATTTAAATGAAGTTGGTCATAAAATTATGGCTGATGTTATTATAGACTATTTAAAGGAGGTGGATTGCAAATGATATTCTATTCGTTGACATTTGCTTTGTTTTTTGTTGCCCTAATTATGTTGACGCACTTAGTGAAGGACTGCAAAAAGCAGCATATTGTCTTTTTGTTAGCCAATATTGTTTTTTACGGTTATTGGGATGTGCGTTTCCTACTCTTGTTGACAGCCGTTATTCTGATTTGCTATTATGGCGCGAATCTGTATGAAACTAATCAGAATAGGGTATTTATAACGATTCCTGTGGTGACTTGTTTAGGTGTACTGGGAATTTGTAAATATCTGAATTTCTTTATTGATTCATTCTGCAAGGCTTTTAATATCAGTGGTATACATACACTGCAAATCATTCTACCACTAGGCATTTCGTTTTACCTGTTCCAAGCAATGAGCTATATGTTTGATGTAAAGAAGGGAACGATTTCTGCCGAAAAAGATTTCATTAAGTTGGCTACATATATTTCCTTTTTCCCGCAGATCACATCTGGGCCGATTGTAAAGGCTCATGATTTCCTGCCTCAGCTTGATCGAGTACACCGAATCAAGAAGTCAAACGTATACGAGGGCATCCAACTGTTTGTGCTTGGTTTGACCAAGAAAGTTGTTTTTGCAGATCGTATTGGTGTTGCTGTTAATGCGGTGTACAGTGCTCCTTTAGCCTATAATAACATCAGTATCTTTTGGGCTATTATTGGATACTCACTTCAAATTTACTGTGATTTTTCTGGATATTCCGACATGGCGATCGGCATTGCTAAAGTTCTGGATTTTGATTTGGGAAAGAATTTTGATCTTCCGTATCTTGCCAAGAATCCGTCGGATTTTTGGCGCAGATGGCATATTAGTCTGTCCAGCTGGTTTAGGGATTATGTTTATATTCCTCTTGGCGGAGGCAGAGCAGGTAAGGGAAAGACATACCGTAATTTGTTTGTGACCATGCTGCTCAGTGGTATCTGGCACGGTGCAAATTGGACCTTTATTGTTTGGGGAGTGCTACATGGTGTCGGATCTGCAGTCCATAAGATATTTCGAGATATAAAAGGTAAGGCGGATAAGAGAACAAATCCAGCTGTAAGCTTTATCTGTATTGTGGGGAACTGTATTTTCGTAGCGTTGTTATGGGTGGTATTCCGTGCGACCGATATGGGACAGGTAATGGAAGTGCTGTCTGGATTGTTCCGCATGACGGGTATCACTTATATAAATGTATATGTTGTGATTTATTTTGTGATTATCGCAGTTGTACATATTCTTGGTGCGATTAAAAATAATGGCCATGCTTTTGAAGTGAAATTGGATCTGGATACATTCAAAGGACAAATTATCCTGTTTACTTGGATATTCCTAATCATTGCGTTTATGTATGTTGGTGATTCTGCGTTTATCTACGCACAGTTTTAAATATTGCCGTCCAATGGGCGGTTGCCATCCTAATCAACAGCCTTCACGCGGCGGATGGTGGGCGTATAAAAATACGGCAGATGGTTGACAATAGTTGCAGTAAATGTTGGGGCCTGCCCCTCTTAAGAAAGTAAGGAGAGATTATGAAAACAACATTACTTATTATGGCCGCTGGAATCGGCAGTCGCTTCGGAACAGGAATCAAACAGTTAGAGCCGGTGGATGATGCTGGTCATATCATCATGGATTACTCGATTCATGATGCGATTAAGGCTGGCTTCAACCATGTAGTATTTATCATCCGCAAGGATATCGAGAAGGAGTTCAAAGAAGTCATCGGAGACCGCATTGCCACTATTTGCTCTTCTCACAATGTAACTGTGGATTACGCTTTCCAGGATATTAATGATATCCCAGGAACTCTTCCGGCAGGCAGGACAAAGCCGTGGGGAACCGGTCAGGCCGTGCTTGCGGCGAAGGACGTAATTAAAACTCCGTTCATCGTCATTAACGCAGACGATTACTATGGTAAAGAAGGCTTCAAAGCCGTCCATGAGTATCTGGTGAATGGCGGCAAGTCCTGCATGGCTGGTTTCGTTCTGAAGAACACGCTGTCTGATAACGGTGGTGTGACTCGTGGTATCTGCAAGATGGATGAACAGAACAATCTGACTGAAGTTGTGGAAACCAAGAACATTGTAAAGACCGCAACTGGAGCAGAAGCAGACGGCGTGGCTGTGGATGTAAATTCTCTGGTTTCCATGAACATGTGGGGATTGACTCCGGAGTTCCTGGATGTGCTGGAAGAAGGCTTCAAAGAGTTCTTTGAGAAAGAAGTACCGGGTAATCCGCTAAAGGCAGAGTATCTGATTCCTATCTTTATCGGGGAGTTGTTGAGTGAGGGTAAGATGTCCGTGAAGGTTCTGAAAACTAACGATACTTGGTACGGCATGACCTACCATGAGGATGTCGCAGCAGTAAAGGACAGCTTCAAGAAGATGCTGGAAAACGGCGTGTACAAGGCTGACCTGTTCAGTGATTTCTAAACGATGATGAAAGAAACTATTGATTTATTCGGGAAGATCCTTACAAACATCCTGACTGCGCTATATGAGCCGTTTGGCTTTTTGCTTCTTCTTTCCTTTTTGGCCATGTTTTTCTATCTGTATGCAAATACCGGGTGCCAGACCCCCGGTACTAAACTGTAAACGTAAAATGAACAAAAAATGACTAAAAAGTCGAATACTGTCGAATTAGTGTGAGGCTTTGGTAAAATAAAGTCGTGTAGAGGCATCTACACGGTAGCTGCTCTTATAATCACACACCGCTACAAGGTGAGCAGCAGGCAACGATCTATTCTGGTCGGCTGAGATGTGAAGAATGAAACATGAAACATATAGAACATATAGTAAAAGAACATTGTCAGAAAAAGGTAAAAGAAACTATGAATAATACAACATTACTTATCATGGCAGCCGGTATCGGCAGCAGCTTTGGAAAAGAAATCAAACAGTTGGAGCCGGTTCTGAAGACTAATGATACATGGTATGGCATGACCTACAATGAGGATGTTGCAGCAGTAAAGGATAGCTTCAAGAAGATGCAGGAGAACGGCGTGTATAAGGCTGACTTGTTCAGTGATCTGTAAATGATGATGAAAGAAATGATTGATTTACTCGGAAAGATCCTCACAAACATCCTGACTGCTCTCTACGAGCCGTTTGGATTTTCGCTCCTTCTTTCTTTCCTTGCAATGTTTTTCTACTTGTATGCATATGAGCCTACACATGCTGGCGAAGGTTGGAAGAGAGCGATAGTGACATGGTACAAGACATTCAAAGAGAGCGTGTTCTTCAGGAAACTGTTCCTATTGACCTTTGTGATATCAATGATTTTGTTCCGAACATTATTGAACCGTAATCTGTGGATGAACCCGTTGTCCAAGGTCATGGGCGGCTGGGGAATCTGGGAGACAGTGAATGGCGAACAGAAGCTGACAACAGAGTGCATTGAAAACGTGATTATGATGGTGCCATTTTCAGCAGTAGTGATATGGACATTCGAAGAAAAGATAGGAAACGGCTGGAAGAAGATCCTGTGGCATAGCGGGAAACTAGCGTTTATATTTTCGATAAGTATTGAAATGCTGCAGCTATTGCTTCGATTAGGTACGTTCCAGCTATCAGACATCTTCTATAACACAGTTGGAGGAGTAGTCGGTGGTTTAGTGTTCTATGCGGCGATGAAGGCAAGAAAGCGTATGTAACTGACATTGGTGCCAGACCGTGCGTCCAGCTAAAAATCGGAGTGCCAGACCCCTGGTACTAAACTCACACGGTAGCTGCTCAAAATTTGCACACCGCTACGAGGTGAGCAGCAGGCAACACAGCGGAAGCTGTGGCGAAGATGCGATTATTAGAATTGAAGATAAAAAATTGTTGCTAAGAGTAATATTAACAAAAAAAGAAAATGTATGCGACTTTTTGCTAAGCAATCTTTTCTCGGAGGAGGACAGGCGAGATGAGTAGAGTAATTATAATATATTCTGTAATAATTTTTGCAGGGGTAATATTTTTTTTGTAGGGAGTAGATATGCTTTTCAGAAAGCCTGTAAGCGGAGGGCTTCGCATCCGGCAAATTTAGAAACGGCAGATGATGAACAGAATAGTTTATCTACAAAAAATGAAAAAATAATAATTACGGCATCAGATGGAGTGAGATTAGTAGGCTATTTTTATGAAAGAAAGAAAAATGCACCGATTGTGATTTTCTTTCACGGGCTTTGGAGCACTGGATTTTTAAATGGAAAACCAATTTACAGGATTACTGAGAAACATAATTGGAATTTGCTTTTAGCTACTTTAAGAGCACATGGTGAGAGTGGGGGAAATGTTTCAACGCTCGGTGTTTTAGAAAAATATGATTGTCGTGATTGGGTGAACTGGGTGGTTTCCGAATATGGCGAGCAGACGCCAATATTTCTCATGGGAATTTCCATGGGAGGAGCGGTAGCACTTATGAGTAGCGATGTAGGATTACCTGAATCAGTTTGTGGAATTATTGATGACGCTGGTTTTACATCTCCGCTAGAGATGATAAAAGCAAATAGTAAAGAAAAAATTCATCATAAAATATTGTCAGATTTATTTACGCAGTTTGTAAATGTAGGAACAAAAATCTGGGGCGGATTTGACTTGAAAGAAGCAAACGCATGTGTTGCAGTGTCTAAGACAAGTGTGCCAGTTCTAATTATTCATGGAGACAAGGATAAGCAAGCACCGGTATCTATGGCGTATAAAATTTACGATAGTTGCAAAAGTGAAAGAGAGTTGTATATAGTTTCAGGGTCAGAACATAAAGATTGCTATAGATCGAATCCTGAGAAATACGAAAGTATTGTTTCCGAATTCCTTAAAAAACATATTCCGACTAATTGATGAAAGATCCTTTTACAATTTCTTACGATTTAAGGAAGTGTAGACATTGGTGGATAGTTGCCAATTAATACCAGTGGAGCAATATCAGTATAAGATAAGATGTTTTGAAAAATAAACTAATAATATTTTTTCTTGCGTTTTTTACATTCATTTCAATTATAGCTATTTGGCCTGATAGTGGTAAGGATCACGATGCCGGCCTTACTTCAGCAGAGTTGAAACTTGAGAATTACCGGGCAATGCCATTTAGCTAGAAACATACCGGGTGCCGGACCCCAATGTGGTCAACTTTAGCCTTTATGTGGACTTGGAAAATATATTTTATACACATATAACGCATATAGTACACTGATTGAGCTATGATGGTGATGGAAGTATTATGTTTGCTAAGCAATGAATATTAGATACCTAACAAAAATAAAAAAGGCATACACTAACAAAGCCTCCCCCTGTTGTCAGAAGTTGACTACTTTAGTTATATTCAGTTATTGTGGCTAGCGTGTTGTTTTTTTATTCCCATAATGCTTTTGACATCTCATTTTATTTTTCCTTCGAAGGAAAGAACGGTTAGGTTGGATTTGCGACTTGCAACGGATTGCTTCGATATTTGTGTTGATAAAAGGCTAGAAGAATTTTTGGGTTTAATTAAATTGCGAGTACAGAGAGGAGAGAGTATGAATACAACATTACTTATCATGGCAGCCGGTATCGGTAGCCGTTTTGGAACAGGAATCAAACAGTTGGAGCCGGTGGATGATGCTGGGCATATTATCATGGACTATTCAATCCATGATGCAATCGAAGCCGGATTCAATCATGTAGTATTTATCATCCGCAAGGATATCGAGAAAGAGTTCAAAGAGGTCATCGGTGATCGCATTGCCTCTATTTGCTCTTCTCATAATGTAACTGTTGACTATGCTTTCCAAGATATCAATGATATCCCGGGAACTCTGCCAGAAGGCCGGACAAAGCCGTGGGGAACAGGACAGGCTGTGCTTGCAGCGAAGAAGGTCATCAAGACCCCATTCATTGTGATCAATGCAGACGATTACTATGGCAAAAAAGGTTTCAAGGCTGTCCATGAGTATCTGGTGAATGGTGGCGAGTCCTGCATGGCAGGCTTTGTGCTGAAGAACACGCTGTCTGATAATGGCGGTGTGACCCGTGGTATCTGCAAGATGGATGATCAGAACAATCTGACCGAGGTTGTGGAAACTAAGAACATCGTAAAGACTACAGATGGTGCAGAGGCAGACGGAAAAGTGATTGATGTTGATTCTCTGGTATCTATGAATATGTGGGGATTAACTCCTGATTTTCTGGATGTACTGGAAGAGGGCTTTAAAGAGTTCTTTGAGAAAGAAGTTTTGGGTAATCCTTTGAAAGCAGAGTATTTGATTCCTATCTTCATTGGTGAACTGCTGGAGCAGGAAAAGATGAACGTAAAGGTTCTGAAGACTAACGACACCTGGTATGGAATGACCTACCATGAGGATGTCGCAGCAGTAAAGGATAGCTTTAAAAAAATGCTGGATAATGGCGTGTACAAGGCCGACCTGTTCTGTGATCTGTAAACAATGATGAAAGAAACGATTGATTTACTTGGAAAGATCCTCACAAATATCCTAACTGCTCTCTATGAGCCGTTTGGATTCTCGCTCCTGCTTTCCTTCCTCGCTATGTTTTTCTATCTTTATGCTTATGAGCCAATACATGCTGGCAAAGGTTGGAAAAATGCCATAATGACATGGTATCAGAAATTTAAAGAGAGCGTGTTCTTCCGAAGGTTGTTTTTCTTAGCTTTTGTGACCTCACTTATTCTGTTCCGAACCCTGTTAAACCGTCAGCTGTGGATGAATCCTTTATCCGATGTCATGGGTGGCTGGGGCATCTGGGAGACTGTGAATGGCGAACAGAAGCTGACCACCGAGTGCATCGAGAACGTAATTATGATGGTGCCGTTTTCAGCTGTAGTGATGTGGACGTTCGGAAAGAAGATAGGAAACAGTTGGAAGAAGATACTGTGGTATAGCGGGAAGATAGCATTTATCTTTTCGATAAGCATTGAGATGCTACAATTATTGCTTCGCTTGGGTACGTTTCAGCTATCAGACATCTTCTATAACACAGTCGGTGGAATGATTGGCGGATTGATGTATTGTGCGGTGATGAATGCAAGAAAGCGTCTGTAAAACCGGATGAAATTGTGATATACTGGGAGCGGAAGCTCCCTACGCTGCTCTGATAAACACACACCTCTCCGTGGTGAGCAGTAGGCAACGATCTTATGGTCGGCGAAGATGTGAGAAAAGTAACTATCCATTTTGAAAAAATAATGGAGAAGCGTATTATGGAATTTCAAACAAATATTTTTGAAGGAGTAGAACCGCCATCAAGCAGTAAATACAATTTGATAGGTACAAAACTTCCAACGAGTCAAGATGTGTATTTTGTAAGCAAGTGGCATGAACTTTTTGAACGCTATGAAATGGCGAGAATATTTTTAAGTAAAACTGAGGAAGATAATTGGGATTACTGGTTTGATAAAGTAGATGATGAGGTTACCCAAAAAGGAATTGAATTAATGTTCAAAGCCCAAATGCTTGAAACAGCATTAATAAATTACAACATTCTAGTTGATTTAACATGGACGATGACGTATGTTTCTGCGGAATATGTTTTATACAAATTCGACAATGAAGGTAATGTGACTAATGCGGATGAAATCATTGGTATGCATTCGATTGAAAAGTCATTGGATATGTTGCGAAAGACAGAAAATGGAGTGAGTACGCCGCATGCAGAAGGTAATCCATTTCAATATCTTAAAGTAATGAGACCAGAATTTTCTGATGCAATTGATTTAATTATTGAGTTCTGGAAAGAATTTTCTGAGTCGAATATCAGAAATACATATAACTATATTAAGCACAAAGGTACTCCATGCTACAAGGAAATTGAAGCACTGAGAGATACTCGTTTTTTTAACCTCACTATAGGCAAGGAATCATATCCTACAGATATAAGAGATGTGAGAAAAGTTCTGTCAATAGACGAATTAATGGATGAGTTGAGAAAATTTGATAACGAAAAATTGTATCCGTATGTTGTTGGGCTGATTGAAAAACTGAAAATAGCAGTTTCTCCATCTCCAATGATAATATAATAGAATACATTCAAGTTGAAATCGAGGTGAGAGAATGAATAATCTTGGATGGTATCAATGGATTACCACCGCTTCAAAGAAAGTTGGCGGTCCATTAAATCTCTTAGCAATAATTGGAGGCAGTTGTCTTGCTGTAGGTGGTACAGTGGGAAGCGTGATCACAAACAAATACAGAGACATTAAGGACAAAAAAGAGTTGAAAACTCTGGGAACATACTCCGTGAAAAAAGATGCGGAAATCAAGAAGATAAAATTGGTTTTGAAAACCGGTGATCAGATTGCCATTCTTGCAGCAGATGATGATTCGCTCTTAATTGTAAAAAACGGAGATAAGGATAATCCGTATTTTGTGTCTGCTGATTTTTTGAAGGGATGTTCGGATTACAAGGGAAAGTGAGCATATTGCCCTCACCCAAACACAGTGTTATACTTAAACCATTAAAAAGAGGTTATCACCATGCCCAGAACGAAAGGCAGCAAAAACCG
>ULQE01058713.1_pt1 | contig 15541 bp, 10 predicted proteins | sample 1954171 | NCBI WGS metagenome assembly ULQE01 (sample SAMEA4835647, study PRJEB28245) | human gut metagenome | biome: gut microbiome; material: fecal sample | place: Denmark | collected 2008
AGGTGAAGACAGTCTGTAAGATTGCGCTGATGGGACTGTCGCCATTTTTGATTATCGCATTTGACAATGTGCTGATCATTTCGCTCAATACGGTAATTCAGATGTATGGCGGCGCGGAGGCGGACATGCTTTTGACCTGTACGACAATCGTGCAGAGCTTTATGCTGATCGTGACGATGCCGCTCGGAGGCATTACATCGGGAACGGGTGCGATCCTGGGCTTCAATTTCGGCGCGGGACGCCCGGATCGGATCCGGAGCGCACAGAAGTATATCACATTGCTGGCGGTGGTGCAGTGCAGCATCATGTTCCTGTTTTCCCGGACGCTGGCGCAGTATTTTGTGTATCTCTTTACGCGCAATGAGTCCTATGTGGAACTGACCGTCTGGGCGATCCGGGTCTACACGATGGGGATTATTCCACTGGCAGTCCAGTATGAGGTCGTAGATGGATTTACCGGAATGGGTGTGCCGTCGGTGGCGATCTCACTGTCAATGTTCCGGAAGCTGCTGTACCTGGTCAGCGTGTTCTTGATTCCGGTGTTTGCGGGAGTTGAAAATGTTTTCTACGCAGAAGTGGTATCGGATTTCGGCGGAACGACGGTGTCGGTGATCGTGTATCTTCTTTTGATTGGGCGCATTATGGGGCGCTGTGTAGAGCGCGCTAAATGGAACGGTAACTCAGATAACACTGTCATCAATCAATAAATGATAAAAATAGTAGATTGACAAACGGATCCTCTGGATCTATAATGCAATACAGATAATGAATGATAACAAAATAACGATATCTTCAGGGCAGGGTGTAATTCCCGACCGGCGGTAAAGTCCGCGAGCGCATGGCGCATGATTTGGTGCAATTCCAAAACCGACCGTATAGTCTGGATGAAAGAAGAGAAAACGTAAATAAAAACGGCGGTGCCGGGAAGCTTCCAGATGCACTTCCTTGGATGATGGATATGGCGGATATATACCGCTATGGCAAAAGAGGGAGAAAAGTCATCGAGAAAGGATGTATAAAAATATTTACGATAATTAATATCATGAAAGATATTATAAAATAGAAATTATAAGCCCTGAGATGTGAAAATAAAAGTATTTCACATTTCAGGGCTTTTTTGTTTCAATAGAAAATTGTATCATATGAAACAAAAAACGCTCCGTGAGGATGCACACTTGCGCGAAGCAGAAATATGTCGCAGGCGACCGCGTTCGGTGCGAGAATGTGCCTTGGCACATTCTTTTGATAGAAAGGTGGGGAAAAAGATGGAACGAATCCATGTAAAGGTTCCCGGTGAGCAGCCACAGGATCGGGAATATATGAAGCAGGCGTTAGCACTGGCAGAAAATGGGCACGGATGGGTCAATCCGAATCCGATGGTCGGCGCGGTGCTGGTAAAGGATGGACGCATCATCGGCGAGGGATATCATACACGATATGGACAGCTTCATGCAGAACGGGAGGCATTTAAGAATGCGGCAGAGCGGGGCGAAGAGACGGCGGGAGCAGATTTGTATGTGACGCTGGAACCCTGCTGTCACACCGGAAAACAGCCGCCGTGTACGGAAGCGGTGCTGGCATCCGGGGTGAAGCGCGTGATTGTCGGCTGCACGGATCCGAATCCGGTGGTGGCAGGGCGCGGCATCCGGCTTCTGAGGGAAAAAGGGCTGGAAGTGGTGGCCGGAGTTTTACGCGGAGAGTGTGAACGGCAGAATGAGGTGTTCTTCCATTTCATGCGGACGAAACTTCCGTTTACGGTGCTGAAATACGCGATGACACTCGACGGAAAGACAGCGACGGTGTCGGGTAAATCCCAGTGGATCACGGGCGAGGCGGCGCGGAAGCGGGTGCATGAGGACCGCGGGCGTTATATGGCGATTCTGACTGGCGTTTCGACGGTGCTGGCGGACAATCCGCAGCTGACCTGCCGGATTCCGGGAGGGAAAAATCCGATCCGGGTGATTGCAGATACGAAGCTTCGGACACCGCTTTCATCGACCGTGGTACAGACCGCGCGGGAGACACCGACCTGGATTGTGACGGCGGTATCGGATGCTGGAAGGAAGAAAGCATATGAGGACGCCGGCTGTCGTGTTTTAAGTGTCCCGGCAAAAGAGGGAGAACTGGATTTGCAGGCGATGATGCAGCGGCTGGGCGAGGAGAAAGTGGACAGCGTGATGGTCGAGAGTGGCGGGACGCTGGCATGGTCGTTTTTAACGGCAGGGCTTGTGAACCGGGTGCAGGCGTACATTGCTCCGAAGATTTTCGGAGGGGCAGGCGCCCCGACCCCGGTGAGGGGAACCGGCGTGGATGCGCCGCCGGAGGCGATTCTTCTTAAAAAGCCGGAGGCAGTGTGGCTGGGAGAGGATCTGCTGCTGGAATATGAGGTGTCCGGTCAAGATGCATGAGGCGGTGTTAGAACGGGAAAAAATCGCTGATTTGAAAAGGAGAAAAGATGTTCACAGGAATCATAGAGGAAGTGGGAAGGATCCGTGCGATTGAGCGTCAGGCAGTCTCGGCACGGCTGACGGTTGCTGCGTCTAAGGTGCTCTCGGATGTTCATCTGGGCGACAGCATTGCGGTCAACGGTGTGTGTCTGACGGTCACGTCATTTGGGAGAGATTATTTCTGTGCGGATGTAATGCATGAGACGCTGAACCGTTCGTCCCTGGGGGCGCTGGGTGTCAAAAGCCCGGTCAATCTGGAGCGGGCGATGCTGGCGGGCGGACGGTTTGGCGGACATATCGTCTCCGGTCACATCGACGGAACCGGAACCATCCGGGATGTGCGCCGGGACGGAAATGCCGTCTGGTATACGATTCAGGCCTCAGAACCGATTCTGCGGCTGATTGTGGAAAAAGGATCGATCGCGATCGACGGAATCAGCCTGACGGTCGCACGGGTGGATCACGTATCATTTTCCGTATCCATCATCCCGCATACGCTGCAGGAGACAGCGCTTGCGTTTAAGCGGGCAGGCGATATCGTCAATCTGGAAAATGACTGCATTGGAAAGTATGTGGCGAAGCTGATAGGAGCGGAAGAAGAGGATAAGGCAGGAAAGGGCATGACAAGAGAATTTCTGCAGCGGTATGGATTTTAATAGAGGAGGAGAACAATGAAGCAGTTTGATACAGTTGAAAAGGCTCTGGACGAGCTGAAACAGGGACATTTAATCCTGGTTACGGATGACGAGGATCGCGAAAATGAAGGCGATCTTATCTGCGCGGCAAGTTTTGCCACGACAGAAAATGTCAATTTCATGGCGACGCATGCGAAGGGCTTAATCTGTATGCCGATGAGCGCAGAAATCTGCCGGAAGCTGCAATTCCCACAGATGGTGATGGATAACACGGATAACCATGAGACGGCGTTTACCGTATCGATCGACCATAAAACGACGACCACCGGTATTTCTGCCGAGGAGCGCGGTATTACGGCGCGCGCGTGCGTGGATCCGGACACAAAGCCGGAGGATTTCCGCCGCCCGGGACATATGTTTCCGCTGATGGCGAAGAAAAACGGCATTCTGGAGCGCAACGGTCACACGGAGGCGACGGTAGACCTGATGCGGCTTGCAGGGCTGCCGGAATGCGGTCTGTGCTGCGAGATCATGCGCGAGGATGGAACGATGATGCGGTCGGAAGAATTATTTGCGATGGCAGAACAATGGGGTCTGGCGATGATTTCCATTAAACAGCTGCAGGAGTACCGCAAGAGACATGAAAAGCTGGTCGAGTGTGTGGCAGAGACGCGGATGCCGACGAAATACGGCGAATTCCGCGCGTATGGCTACCTGAATCTCTTAAATGGAGAACACCATGTGGCACTCGTCAAGGGCGATATCGGAGATGGGAAAGATGTACTCTGCCGCGTGCATTCGGAGTGCCTGACCGGCGATGCATTTGGTTCCCTGCGGTGCGACTGCGGACAGCAGCTTGCGTCGGCGATGACCCAGATTGAGAAAGAGGGACGAGGCGTTCTCCTCTATATGCGGCAGGAAGGACGAGGCATCGGGCTTTTAAATAAGCTGCGCGCCTACAAGCTGCAGGATGGCGGCATGGACACGCTGGATGCGAACCTGGCGCTGGGATTTAAGGGCGATCTGCGGGAATACTACATTGGGGCACAGATTTTAAAGGATCTGGGAATCAAGACGCTGCGTCTTCTGACCAATAACCCGGATAAGGTATACCAGCTTTCGGATTTTGGCATGGAAATCAAGGAGCGCGTGCCGATTCAGATGGAGGCGACGCCGTATGATGGATTTTACCTGAAAACGAAGCAGGCGCGGATGGGACATATTTTGAATTTTAAATAGAAAAAGTGACAGGCGAAAATAGATCGTCGGAAAGGATGGTACTTATGCGTACATTTGAAGGAAACGTAGTAGCGGAAAATAATATGAGGATCGGAATTGTGGCGGCACGATTCAATGAGTTTATCACCTCGAAACTGGTCGCAGGCGCGCAGGATGCGCTGCGCCGTCACAATGTCTCGGAGGAGGACGTAGATGTTGCGTGGGTTCCAGGTGCTTTTGAGATTCCGCTGATTGCGTCGGAGATGGCGAAGTGCGGAAAATATGATGCGGTGATCTGCGTGGGTGCAGTTATCCGTGGAAGCACAAGCCATTATGATTATGTGTGCAGCGAGGTTTCGAAAGGAATCGCACAGGTTTCTCTGGCAAGCAGCGTGCCGGTTATGTTCGGTGTGCTGACGACGGATACGATCGAGCAGGCGATCGAGAGAGCGGGAACAAAGAGCGGAAATAAGGGATTTGACTGCGCGATGGGAGCAATCGAGATGGTGAATTTGCTGCGGGAGATCCGGAAGTAAAAATAATCAGGTAATCGGGCATCGAAAAAGCCAGGACTGCGGAATGCTGCAGCCCTGGCTTTTTTGTCTTAGGAAAATTCGTCCATGCGCAGGTTTTGGTGTTACTCTGTTTTCAACAGCCCCTGTTCCGTATAATATTTCTCAGCCCCCGGATGCAGCGGAATAGGAAGCTGGCTGCATATATATTCCGGATCAGATAAGTTACTTAAGGATGGGTGGGCGCTGATCAGTTCTTCACGGGATTCGTCGAGAATCTTGGTGATGGTGTAGACCAGCTGTTCGTCCATGGATGCGTCCACGCAGAGAAGACATTTGATTCCGAAGGTTTTCAGTGTCTCGGTTTGCCCCGGATAGGTACCGGCTGGGACGGTGGCGCGGACGTAGAAGGGGCTGGCTGCAAGAATTTTTTGCAGTTCTTCGTCAGTGTACTCCAGCAGGCGGCAGGGCGTCTGGCTGGCCAGGTCGGTCAGGCTGTGGACCGGGATTCCGGCGAAGCTGTGGACGGCGTCGAGTTTACCGTTTAAGACAGAGTCCACGCTGGCGGAGAAGCTGTAGTTTTCAAGGGCAGTGTTGGCAATATTGAGCCCGGCTGCCTTGAGGGCGGTGCGGGCGGAAAGCTCTGTGGTGGATCCTTCTGGTCCGACGGCAATGTGGTGTCCGGCGAGTTCATGAACGTAGGAGATATGCTCGGATTCCGGCGCCATCCAGGTGGACAGGCTTGAATAGACGGCCCCGATCGCCCGCAGGGATTCGACCGGATGACCGGAAAATTCGTCCATTCCCTGATAGGCGGAAAATGCCACATCGCCGCTGACCAGTCCCATATCAAATTGTCCGTTTTTGATATTTTCCACGTTCGTGTAGGAACCGTTGGAGGCGCTTAAATTGACCTTGAGCTGTTCATCATGTCCGCTTAAAACAGAGGCGATGGCACTGCCAACCGGGTACATGGTTCCGCCGCTGTCGGCAGTTCCGATGGTCAGAACGTGCAGCTCTTCGTCTGCTTCGTTGGGATGGTCGTTGACCCGCGCATCTGCGGAGGTGCTGCCGGAACAGCCGGAAAGTCCGAGCAGGAAGGTAAGAAGCATCATTGGTGCCAATTTTACTAGTTTTTTTATTTTCATAGATCTCACCTTTTCGTAGTTTATCAGTATATAAAAAAACGCAGCGGTTCTGTCGAATGCTGCCTTAGCGATTAAAAGAATATTAAAACTCTATAAAAAGTATAACATAAAAAACAGTGATAAGACAAGATCAAGATAGAAGATAGATAGATAGAAAATTTCTATGAAAAAAAGAGCGTCCGGTTTATGTGGGGGAACCGGACGCTCTTCTTTCAGGTTACATTTTCAATTGAGCTTTAGGTATGTTGTTGTATCAAAGATGTCCTATATGAAGTGTTCTTATCTCGTCTCAGAGATTATTTTGTAATCAGGCTGGAGAAGATGGAAAGGAAAATCGGGTTGTAAATATCGTCGATGATAACTGCGAAGGACGGATACAGAACCCAAGCAACGGTGTGCCATCCATACTGATCCATAACGGCTTTCTCGTTTGCTACTGCGTTCGGACCTGAACCACAGCCCCATCCACAGTTACCAGCTGCCATAACAGCTGCACCGTAATCGCGGCCAAATACGTTGAAGGATACGAAGATTGCAAAGAGTGCCATCAGGATAGCCTGTGCAAGGAGGATGATACCCATCTGACCAGCTACCGGAGCCAGCTTTGTGATATCGATGGTCATCAGAACCAGTGCCAGGTAGAGTTCCAGGAACATATGCTCGATAGCGTCGATCTCCGGAACCGGGAATTCGATACCAGCTGCATCCATGATGTTTCTTGCGATAGCACCTGCGAACAGACAGCCGATGAATTTCGGCATCTCGATCATCGGGATGTTGTCTAACAGGCAGTAGATCGGCATACCAAGTGCTGCTACAAGCAGAGACAGAGCAAATGCTTTGATCATACGGGTGTTGTTAAGAACAGCTGCTGAACCTGCTTTTGCGGATTCCGGTCTGTCGTTCGGGTCAGATTTCAGACCGTGACGGGAAATCAGGAAAGCTGCAACCGGACCACCGATTAAGGAACCCATGATGTTGCCCATAGTACCGGCTGCTACACCGACTGTGGTTGCATCCGGAGCCCCCATGTTCTCGAAGATAGGACCAAATGCAGAAGCAGTACCAACACCGCCGGACATAGCTGAGGAAGAACACTGCAGAGCCAGAAGCGGATGAAGACCGATGGCGCTGCCTACCAGGTAACCAACGACATCCTGTAAGGTAATCAGGACACAGGCTGCAACTGCGATTGCGATACAAAGCTTTCCGCCTGCATGCTTTAACATCTTGTAGCTGAAGCCGAAACCTACGCACAGGAAGAATAAGTTCTGGCATAAGTCTTTCACGATTTTTGCATCAAAGGAAAAACCGATGATTCCGGAACCCTTGATGATAGATACGACAACAGAAAAGATGATACCGGAGATAACCGGAGCCGGTATCGCATATTTTCTGAGCAGGGCGCTGTGAGCGACAATCGCGCGTCCTAAGAAGATAACGATGGCTGCGAAACCAAGTGTGGTCAGATACTCAAACTGGAATGTTGCGATAGCACCGTCCGCTGCCGGTGTGTAAGTTCCAAAGTATCCCATAATGTGTTCTAACATAGAACTTCCCTCCATTCTTTTTTTTAAGAATTTGTTTATTTCTTTTATAAACAGTTTATAAGATTGAAAAAGGGAAGTTAATTTATGTAATTTTAAATACAGTTTTGTAAGTATTGTAAATAAAAATGACTATAAAAAAGCGACTGCAGTATAGATTCGGCTCTATGGTGAATCTGTACTGCTGCAGCCGCGAAAAGGCAGGAAAAACCTGTATATTGCTGGAAAACGAAGATGTTCCTATTTTCCGGAATATCTATATTTAATAGAAGGGCGTCCACCGGTCTGGTAATCGATCATGCTGACCAGTTCGTTGGTTTCAACTAAGTAATTTAAGTACCGCCGGACTGTAATACGGGACAAATGAACCTGTTCCGAAATCTGTTCGCTGGACCAGACCTCCTCCGGATGTTCGGATAGGAAGAGGCGGATCAGTCCAAGGGTGCGTTCATTTAAGCCCTTTGTCAGCGGAGCGCTCTGGGAGGAGACATCCGGGACGGAGAAGAGGCGGTCGATCTCCGCCTGTCCCAGGTCAGAAGCGGACGTCGATGTTTTCAATTCCTCCTGACGTTTCGCAAATCGTTCCAGTGCGGCTTTGAAACGGTCATATTCAAATGGTTTGACGAGATAATCGGTGACGCCGCGGGAAATAAGCCGGCGGACGGTTTCTGCGTCGTTGGCAGAGGTTACCATGATGATCGCAGGGGTCATACCAGCCGCGTGGAGCTGGTCGATAAATTCGTCGCCGTTCATCTGAGGCGTGTAGTAGTCGAGAATAATCAGGTCAACCGTGCAGTTTTGCAGATACTGCAGGGCAAGGATGCCGTTTTTGAAAGTTGCCTCCACGTGAAAAGAGGAGGTCAGCTCGACATACTGTTTATTGATGGATGCAACCATCGGATCATCTTCTATAATAATGACTTTATACATTAGATTCTGTCTCCTTTCGGGTAAATGTCAGGGTGAAACAGGTGCCCTCGCCAGGCTCTGTGTCGATATCGATGGTTCCTCCGTACTCCTCCATCAGCTCATGAACCAGGAAAAGCCCGGTTCCGCGGTTTTCGCCCTTGGAGGAAACACCTTTTTCGAAAATATGATCGAGCAGCTCCGGCTGTATGCCGCGCCCGGTGTCCTCGCAGGTGATGATGTTGACGTCTGGGCGGCAGTAGATGCCGATGTGGATCTCGCGCGGGCTTTCAGATGCGTGAATGACATCCGGACTGGCGGTGTGATCGTGGCTTAGCTCTTCAATGGCATTTTCCATCAGATTGCCGAGAATGGTGACAAATCCTTCCACCGGGATCAGCAGATCATGGTCGCGGCAGGTGCTGTCGGTGCTGACCTGCAGGCGGATGCCAAGCTCAGCAGCGTGCATCATTTTCCCGATCACAAGTGCACAGATCTTTGGAACGCGGATGCAGTTGGCTGTCTCACGGACGGACTGGCTGGAGACAAGGCTGCTGTTGGTGATAAAATTCATCGCCTGCTGAATCTCCCCGGTCTGTAGGTAGCCGAGAATGATGTGCAGCTTATTTAAAAATTCATGGTTGAACGCGCGCAGCGTGTCCAACATATTGTGGGCGCCGGAAAGCTCGTCGGAGAGACGCAGGAGGTCGGTGCGGTCAAATAAAACGATCAGGACACCCCGGTGCGCCTGTTTGCCGCGTCCATGGATCGGCACCTCCTTGACGATGAGCTGGCGTCCGGCGAAGCTGATGCTCTCGTGCGTTACACTTTCTCCGGTTTTTATGACCTGATCGAAAGCGGTCTGTGGAAACAATTCCTGAATCGTTAAGTGGGTGAGCGGAGGGTCGTTTGCAGGACGACCGAGTATCGTGGAAACTTTCTGGTTGGCAAAGAGAATTCTGCCGTCCAGATCGGTTGCGGCAAGTCCCTCGTCGATCATATTCATGACCTCATCCTGGCGGGTATAAATATTGACGAGTTCTTCCGGGTCATATCCCAACAGGGAGTCGCGCAGCAGGGAGAACATTGTGTGCGTCAGGGAAATGCTGACGATCATCATGATCAGGAATATAATTATATAAAAGAACAGCAGACTGCGGTGCTGGGCTGACAGAGTAGCGGTGAACAGGGAAACCATCACAAAACCGACGATCTCTCCGCCGCTGTTTTTTACTGCATGAAAGGCGCGCCGCTGCATGCCGTGCGTGCCGTAGCCGGTTGTGATATATGGATCGCTTCCTGACAGAATAGCGTCCTCGTCACCTGCCACGTAGGAATCGCCGGTTTTCAGACGGTTCGTGTGGTAAAAGCGCAGTCCGTTTTTATCACTGATGAGGATGACATTGATATCTGGTATATTCAAAGAAAGAGAATCCAGGTCGCGGGTCACGGTGGAATCAGGATAGCCGTTTTCCAGCATGGCGGCGACATCCGGAATTGCAGCAATATAAGAAGCAGTACCGCTGATCAGCTTGTCCATATCCTTTCGCTGCCTGGAAATATCAAAAAACAGAGTAAAACCAAGTGAGATGAGCACCAGGGTAGCGGAAAGGAGCAGAAAGGATCGGTACAGATTCTGTTCCAGCGCTGATTTTCCTTCCTTTATCTTCATATATAAAACCTCCGGAATTTATTTGATGTAGGAAATGAGTTGATCCGGTCTGCAAAATGTGTAAACCAAAACGATGATTAAAGTTATTATAGTAAAAAAAGAAACGATCTGCAAGAAAGTGTGAAGGTTTACAAGGCGCCGGATGGCGAATTGCAAAGTGGCCGGGTTATTGTTCGCGGGTAGGCACTTTTGGAACCGAAAGTGCCGTAAGAAAACGTGGTGGCAGCAGGAATTTGCCGTATTCAAATGCGAAGCCACGGAAAAAGGTTGAAAAACAAGAAAAGATCGATTAAAATGAAAATAGTTCGAATTAGAGCATTTGGTTAAAAAATTATGAAAAATTAAGACTGTCAGCACAAAATTCCATTTAAGATATGACAATCCGTCGAAGTTGTGCGCGGTAAGAGAGAAAATACTGAATATTTGCTGTAAAATTTACAAAAAACCACTTGCTATTTTAGGAAAAGTTGGGTACAATACAAGCAGGGTTGATTAATATTTAACAATCATGAAGATGAATTTCTAGGAGGAATGAGATCATGGCAGTAAAAGTTGCAATTAATGGTTTTGGTCGTATTGGTCGTCTGGCTTTCAGACAGATGTTTGGCGCTGAGGGTTACGAAGTCGTAGCTATCAACGATCTGACAAATCCGAAAATGTTAGCTCACCTGTTAAAGTATGATTCTGCTCAGGGCAGATACGATGGACATACGGTAGAGGCTGGCGAAGATTATATTGTAGTAGATGGCAAGAAGATTACTATCTACGCAAAGGCAAACGCTGCTGAACTTCCGTGGGGCGAGATTGGTGTAGACGTAGTTCTGGAGTGTACCGGATTCTATACATCCAAGGCAAAAGCACAGGCACATATCGATGCAGGCGCTAAGAAAGTCGTTATCTCCGCACCGGCAGGCAATGACCTTCCGACTATCGTATACAATGTAAACCACAAGACACTGAAACCGGAAGATAAGATTATCTCCGCAGCATCCTGTACAACTAACTGCCTGGCTCCGATGGCTAAGGCATTAAACGACTATGCTCCGATTCAGTCCGGTATCATGTCCACCATCCACGCTTACACAGGCGATCAGATGATTCTGGACGGACCGCACAGAAAAGGCGATTTAAGAAGAGCAAGAGCAGGCGCTGTCAACATCGTTCCGAACTCCACCGGTGCTGCAAAAGCGATCGGTCTGGTTATTCCGGAATTAAACGGTAAGCTCATCGGTTCCGCACAGCGTGTTCCGGTTCCGACTGGTTCCACTACTATTCTGACAGCCGTTGTTAAGAAAGCTGACGTTACCAAGGAAGCTATCAACGAGGCTATGAAGGCAGCTCAGACTGAGTCCTTTGGCTACAACGAGGATGAGATCGTTTCTTCCGATATCGTAGGTATCCGCTATGGTTCCCTGTTTGATTCTACACAGACTATGGTATCTCCGATCGGTGATGACTTATATCAGGTACAGGTTGTTTCCTGGTATGACAACGAGAACTCCTACACAAGCCAGATGGTTCGTACAATCAAATACTTCGCAGAGCTGGCATAATTTTATCGATTCGATAGAAAATCATAAGGATTCAAGATGGGTCCGGTCCTCGGTCGGGACCGGATCCATTTTTCTTTTAAATGTAAAGGAGACAGGATATGCTGAATAAAAAATCCGTGGATGATATCAATGTAAAGGGCAAACGCGTTCTGGTACGCTGTGATTTCAACGTACCGTTAAAAGAAGGAAAGATCACCGATGAAAACCGTCTGGTGGCAGCGCTTCCGACGATCAAAAAACTGATTGCGGACGGTGGAAAGGTAATTCTCTGCTCCCACCTTGGTAAACCGAAGGGAGAGCCGAAGCCGGAGCTGTCTCTGGCACCGGTAGCCGTTCGTCTGTCTGAACTTCTGGGGCAGGAAGTGAAATTTGCAGCCGATCCGGAAGTGGTTGGACCGAACGCAAAGGCAGCCGTTGAGGCGATGAAGGATGGGGAGGTTGTTCTGCTTGAGAACACCCGTTACCGTGCCGAGGAAACCAAGAACGGTGAGGCGTTCAGCAAGGATCTGGCATCCCTGTGTGATGTCTATGTGGACGATGCATTTGGTACTGCACACCGCGCACACTGCTCAAACGTAGGCGTGACCCAGTATGTGGACACCGCAGTAGTTGGTTACCTGATGCAGAAAGAGATCGATTTCCTTGGAAATGCAGTAGATAACCCGGTCCGCCCGTTCGTTGCCATTTTAGGCGGCGCGAAGGTAGCTGATAAATTAAACGTTATCTCCAACCTGCTGGAGAAGTGCGACACGCTGATCATCGGCGGCGGCATGGCATTTACCTTCTTAAAAGCACAGGGCAAGGAGATTGGTAAATCCTTAGTCGATGATACAAAGTTAGAGTATTGCTGTGAGATGGTAGAGAAGGCAGCGAAGCTTGGCAAGAAACTGCTTCTTCCGGTTGATGCAGCTGTAGCAGCATCCTTCCCGGATCCGATCGATGCACCGATCGAGGTACAGAATGTATCGGTTGACGCTATCCCGGCTGACACGATGGGACTTGACATAGGACCGGAAACTGCAAAGCTGTATGCAGACACCGTAAAATCTGCTAAGACAGTTGTATGGAACGGACCGATGGGTGTATTTGAGAACCCGACTCTTGCACAGGGTACAATCGCAGTTGCAAAAGCACTGGCAGACACCGAAGCGACCACGATCATCGGCGGCGGCGATTCTGCAGCAGCGGTCAACCAGCTTGGATTTGGCGACAAGATGACCCATATTTCTACCGGCGGCGGCGCTTCCCTGGAATTCTTAGAGGGAAAGGAGCTTCCGGGCGTAGCGGCAGCGAATGATAAATAAATGTTACTGTTTACAGGTAGGCACTTTTGGAACCGAAAGTGCCGTAAGAAAACGTGGTGGCAGCAGGAATTTGCCGTATTTAAATGCGAAGCCACGGCAAATTCCGTTACTGGGCACGTATGCGTGAACAGTAACAAATAAATAAACGGAAAAGAGGAATAGAATAGTCATGGCTAGAAGAAAGATCGTAGCAGGCAACTGGAAAATGAACATGACGCCGTCGGAGGCAGTAGCTCTGGTAGAGCTTCTGAAGCCGCTCGTTGTTTCGGAAGATGTAGACGTTGTATTCTGCGTACCGGCGATTGATATTATCCCGGTTGTAAAAGCGTGCGAGGGAACCAACATCGCAGTTGGCGCTGAAAATATGTATTTCGAGGAGAAAGGTGCTTACACCGGCGAGATTTCCCCGAATATGCTGACCGATGCAGGCGTTAAATACGTGATTATCGGACATTCCGAGCGCAGAGAATACTTTGCAGAGACCGATGAGACGGTCAATAAGAAGGTACTGAAAGCATTTGAGCACGGTCTGACCCCGATCATTTGCTGCGGCGAGACTCTGACCCAGAGAGAGCAGGGCATCACGCTTGACTGGATCCGCCAGCAGATCAAGATCGCATTCCAGAATGTGACCGCAGAGCAGGCAAAGACAGCTGTGATCGCATACGAGCCAATCTGGGCGATCGGTACCGGCAAGGTAGCGACCACCGAGCAGGCTGAGGAAGTGTGCGGCGCGATCCGTGCGTGCATCAAGGAAGTGTACGATGAGGCGACCGCAGAGGCGATTCGCATTCAGTACGGCGGTTCCGTATCCGCAGCATCGGCTCCGGAGCTGTTTGCACAGCCGGATATCGATGGCGGTCTGGTAGGCGGCGCATCCTTAAAGGCAGATTTTGGAAAGATTGTAAATTATAAATAAGAGATGAGCAAAAGGGGGCTGTCGCACGTGTGAGGCGTGGCAGTCCCCTTTTTGCCAGTAAAAAAAGAAGGTGAAGGTTTTGAACTGAAACAATCAAAATTGTTGGTTCATCCGGTTGTTTCAGAAAAAACGGTTCATTTCATGGAAGGAAAGGAAGAAGAAAGAGATGAAAAAAAAGCCAACCGTATTAATGATTCTCGATGGATACGGCATGAGAGATACCTGTGAGCACAATGCCGTGTGTGAGGCAAAGACACCGATCATGGATCAGCTGATGAGCCAGTGCCCGTTTGTGCGCGGCAATGCCAGCGGTCTGGCGGTCGGTCTGCCGGACGGACAGATGGGTAACTCGGAGGTTGGACATTTAAATATGGGCGCCGGACGTATCGTATACCAGGAGCTGACCCGTATCACGAAATCAATCGAGGATGGCGATTTCTTTGAAAATCCGGAATTTCTGGCAGCCGCAGACACCTGCAAGAAAAATGATTCCGCTCTGCATCTGTTCGGACTGGTATCAGATGGCGGCGTTCACAGCCATCTGACTCATTTATTCGGACTTCTGGAGTTTGCAAAACGTCAGGGACTTAAAAAAGTGTATGTGCACTGCTTCCTGGACGGACGTGATACACCGCCGACCTCCGGCAAGGAGTTCGTAGCAGAATTAGAGAAGAAGATGCAGCAGCTTGGCATCGGCGAGGTGGCATCCGTGATGGGACGCTACTATGCGATGGACCGTGATAAAAACTGGGATCGTGTCCAGAAAGCTTACGATGTGCTGACAAAGGCAGAGGGTGAGAAGGCAGAAAGTGCGTGTGCAGGCATTCAGGCATCCTATGATAAAGAGGTAAACGATGAGTTCGTCGTACCGTTCTATGTAGAGAAGGACGGAAAGCCGGTTGCCACGATTCAGGATGGCGATTCCGTCATTTTCTTTAACTTCCGTCCGGACCGTGCAAGAGAAATCACTCGCGCATTCTGCGATGAGGGATTTACCGGATTTGCGAGAGAGAAGAAGCTTGACCTGACGTTTGTATGCTTTACCGATTACGATGAGACGATCGGGAACAAGCTGATTGCGTTCAAGAAGGAAGAGATCAAGAACACATTTGGAGAGTTCCTGGCGGCGCACCATATGACGCAGGCACGTATCGCCGAGACCGAGAAATATGCACACGTAACATTTTTCTTCAACGGCGGCGTGGAAGAGCCGAACGAGGGCGAGGACCGCATTCTGGTTCCGTCTCCGAAGGAGGTTCCGACCTACGACCTGAAACCGGAGATGAGCGCACCGATCGTGTGCGATAAGCTGGTGGAGGCGATTGAGTCCGTCAAATATGATGTCATCATCATCAATTTTGCAAACCCGGATATGGTAGGTCACACGGGCGTGGAGTCGGCTGCGATCAAGGCGATTGAGACCGTCGATGCCTGCGTAGGACGTGCAGTTGAAGCCATCAAGGCAGCCGGAGGCGTTCTCTTTATCTGCGCCGATCACGGTAATGCAGAGGTGATGGTCGATGAGGCAACCGGCGAGCCGTGGACCGCTCATACGACCAATCAGGTACCGTTTATCCTGGTCGGCGCTGACCCGGCGTACAAGCTGCGCGAGGGCGGACGCCTCTGCGATATTGTGCCGACGCTGATCGAACTGATGGGACTTGAGAAGCCGAAGGAGAT
>ULQE01033623.1_pt1 | contig 15532 bp, 7 predicted proteins | sample 1954171 | NCBI WGS metagenome assembly ULQE01 (sample SAMEA4835647, study PRJEB28245) | human gut metagenome | biome: gut microbiome; material: fecal sample | place: Denmark | collected 2008
GAATTCGGTGGTTCACTGATTCGTCCGGAAGCTACCGGTTATGGTAACATCTACTTCCTGATGGAAATGCTGAAAACAAAAGGCACTGACCTGAAAGGTAAAGTTTGTCTGGTTTCCGGTTCTGGTAACGTTGCTCAATATACAATCGAAAAAGTAATCGAACTGGGTGGTAAGGTAGTTACTTGCTCTGACTCTGACGGTTATATCTACGATCCGGATGGTATCGACCGCGAAAAACTGGATTACATCATGGAACTGAAGAATCTGTACCGTGGCCGTATCCGTGAATACGCAGAAAAATATGGTTGCAAATATGTAGAAGGAGCTAAACCTTGGGGTGAAAAATGTGATATCGCTCTTCCTTCTGCTACTCAAAATGAATTGAACGGCGACCACGCTCGTCAACTGGTAGCAAACGGCTGTATCGCCGTATCTGAAGGAGCTAATATGCCTTCTACTCCGGAAGCTATTAAAGTGTTCCAGGATGCTAAGATCCTTTACGCTCCGGGTAAAGCTGCTAATGCTGGTGGTGTGTCAGTATCAGGTCTCGAAATGACTCAAAACTCTATCAAATTGAGCTGGAGCGCTGAAGAAGTAGACGAAAAACTGAAGAGCATCATGAAGAATATCCACGAAGCTTGCGTTCAGTACGGTACAGAAGCCGACGGATACGTAAACTATGTGAAGGGTGCTAACGTAGCCGGATTCATGAAGGTTGCTAAAGCAATGATGGCACAAGGTATCGTATAATCAGCGAAAGATATATAAGCTATAGTTTATTTAAAGGCTCCCGCCTTCTGAAAGGAAGTGCGGGAGTTTTTATACCCTAAAGGGTGTAAAACAGAAAAACTACATTATATTTATACCCCAAAGGGTATAATATAGGCTCACTCATTATTCTTGGGGATTTAACACATATTTGGCTACTTAGTTGAAGTAGAGTCTTATTTCTTCATTGTGTTCTTCCGCGTTATGAGCAAACTTCGGAATGAATAAAAGAAAATATATTTATATTTTGTCCATAGACAAAAACCCGGTCACCGTTCCTTTTAAAGGAACGCCCTGATGCACACCGAGAAACGCCCCGTTCCTTTAAATGAAACGGGGCGTTTGTTTTAAAGGAAAAAACAGATGGCACATCTTGTTGTATAACAGCGCTTTATCTTTTCACACTTATATAGTAAAATAATTAAGAACTTTATTTACAATATCAGTTAAATTCGCTATTCTTACAAATGAATTATCTATGGTTTGAATGTCTTTGAAATAAACAATAAATATTTAGTGGAGCGTTTTAGTACTGAAAAAGCAGATTTTAAGTACTTCTTCCATCTGTTCCATGTACTTTATTACAGCAGTACAAGTACCTCTTTTGTTCAACTCTTATACTTCTCCCAGCTAATTCTTCTACTTCATTTGTCCGACATTTGTTTTCTCCCGTAATAATCAAGGCAATCAACCTAAAATTTAATTCAAAACGGTACTTAAATGCACAAGACTTGACTGCACAGAGTATGTTAACCCCCCAAGAAAAAAAAGTGCCCCCAAAAAAAGATCAAATACAAGCCAAATACTATGAAAAGATACGAAATTTAGAAAGGGTAAAATTCTAAATATAAGAGCCTATTAATTGGATATTTAATTCTCTCTTTTGTATAGTATTACCGCCAACCTCGAATTTTCTTTTAACATTCTACAGAGATAGCGATTCAACTCTTTTAACTATCTTTGTCCCCTGTATAACCCATTAATATTTATAACAGACTGATGAAACTAAGAAACTTATTCGCCGGAATGATATTATGTCTGGCAGTTGCTTCCTGCATTCAAGATGAAGCTCAAAATGTTGAAGCAGCTATAGACGGATGCAGCGGAAACGATATCCAACAATGTTTGATTGATCCAAACGAATTCACCATCCAGCTGTATGTATCAAGAGCTGCCAATCCATCTAAAATAAACATTAACTTCGATCTCCCTACTGGTGCTTCCATAGCACCTGTAAAACAATTACCCGAAGACGGGGTTAATACTTATAATTTTGAAGACGAAAACCCTAGGCTATTTAAAGTTACATCAGAAGACGATGCTTTTTCTGCAACCTATACAATCAGACTTTGGCAAACAGAAATGCCTTTTACATACGATTTTGAGACTCTAAGTTCCGACAATCCCTATCACAAGTTTACCGAAGACAATCCTTCTTCAGGGATCATAATCCGCCGATTGGAATTAGCCAGTGGAAATCCAGGCTTTGAACTGACTAAAATGGCAAAAACACCAGAAGACTATCCCACAGTACAAGTAAATGGAGGTGTTGATGGTGGCAAATGTGTAAAACTGACAACGAAAGACACAGGTAGCTTCGGAAGCATGGTAAAAATGTATATTGCTGCAGGCAACTTATTCGTTGGCTCATTTGAAGTGGGACAGGCCTTAAGCAATGCTATGAAAGCTACTCACTTTGGCTTTCCATTCTTCTACTATCCGCTCAAGTTGGAAGGATGGTACAAATATAAAGCTGGCGCCAACTTCTCATCAAAAGGAGAAATCATAGAAGGGAGAAAAGATAAATGTGACATCTACGGTGTATTATACGAAACAGATGATAATGTGCAATTCCTTGATGGCTCTACTTCACTCACTTCACCCAATATTGTAGCCTTGGCACGAAATCTTGACGCACTTCCTGAAACAGATAATTGGAAACAATTCAGTTTTAATTTCGAACCAAAGAATGGCAAATCTATTGACTCTGACAAGCTAGAGAAAGGCATCTACAAACTTGCCATCGTATTCTCTTCTAGTGTAGACGGTGCAAAATTTGAGGGGGCTGTTGGCAGTACACTGTATATAGACAAAGTAACAATCAACCATACTTCTAACCCAAATGAATATCCTGTAAATCAGTAATTAACCCAATCAATTAATAAGATAATGAAGAAAACAATATATAATAAAGTAGTAGGGATCGTATTTCTCGCAATACTTTTTTCACATGTGGCGTATGCCCAAAACGAACGTAACAAAGCTCTTATATACTCATATTTACATGGATGGGAGTATAGTATCAAAGCCGGATTGAGCATTGGAGGTACTTCTCCTCTACCCCTACCTAAAGAGATACGCAGTATTGATAGCTATGCGCCAAACATAGCTATCGCGATTGAAGGAAATACTACAAAATGGTTCGGCAAAGATAAAAAATGGGGAATGACCGCAGGTATACGTCTTGAGAATAAAACGATGACTACCGAAGCTACCGTAAAAAATTATGGTATGAAGATCATCAACACTAATGGTGGCGAACTACAAGGTCTTTGGACTGGTGGTGTAAAAACAAAAGTGAAAAATTCATATCTCACCATCCCTGTATTGGCTAATTATAAGATAAGTGACCGTTGGAAAGTATCACTTGGTCCTTATGTTTCTTATATGACTGAAGGCAACTTCTCCGGCCATGTATATGAAGGACATTTACGTACGCCTGATGAAACCGGTCAACGGGTAGATTTCAGCGGTGAAAGTGTTGCAACTTACGACTTCTCTGATAATTTACGCAAGTTTCAATGGGGAGCCCAATTAGGCGGTGAGTGGAAAGCTTTCAAGCACCTTAATGTTTACGCTGATCTGACATGGGGACTAAACGACATCTTTAAGAAAGACTTTGATACCATCACGTTTGCAATGTATCCTATCTATTTGAATATTGGGTTTGGATATGCGTTCTAAAAAAACAACTATTTATAAACTAAAAAAGAGGGTGTCTTAGACAGACACCCTCTTTTTTAGTTTATAAATAGTTGTAATTATTCACCAATGATTTCCAGATTATCAATTATTAGAGTACTATTTTTAGCTCCCCTGAAATTATCACCTTCTTTACTTGAAGAACAAACAATAGCTAATTTATATTTTTTCGTAACATCATAAGATTGACCTTCCACATACACAAAGTTTTCTTCAAAAGATGCCCAGTCAGCATTTGCTGTACCATCTAAAGCAGCATAAGCTACACGATATTTGGAGTCATTAATATCATTACCAGTCAATGTCACTTCTTTACCTTCTTCATCTTCTGCTTCATATAATACTGCGTTAATTGAAGGAGCGTCAGTCTCCCCTGTTTCCTTCACATTATCTTTATCAGATCCATCAATAAAAGGTGAACCTGGAGTGTACTTATATACACCTTTTAATTTCAATGGTTTTTTATAATAAGGAAGACCGAATTTTGTCAATGACAACGGATCACTTGCACCTGCCAGAGAAAAAACAAATTTACCAGTAAATAAAGAACCAGGAGTAATAGCTGGCGCCTTAACAAGCGAACCTACCCCTCTAGTGTCCAAAGTGACTAATTTCACAGCATGTCCATTTCCACCATATCCAGATTCTTCTTTTACTGTAGCATACTCACCTTTATAATTTCCTCCTAGTGATGTTCTCAAGGCAGCAATACCTTCATTAGCATTAGCCAATTCATCTAAAGGAGAAGGGCAATCCCAACTGTATGGTTTTGTATTAGGAAAGCCAGAAGTTCCTGAAACTTCCTCCCAATTATCAAAATCATATTTCATCAATGGTTCCTTTACCTTAGTAGGAGCTTTCACTGTATATGTATTTATTACAGTTCCATCTTCGGAGATAACTGTATATATCATATCTTCAGAGAAATCAATAACTGCTGGTTTAGTAAGAGTAGCACCTTCAGAAGTTTCGATAGTAGGAACTAGAGACTTCAACTGTTCATCCGTAGCATCTTCTGATACAACAAACGTAATCACATTGTTTTCATCAAGAATCGCATTTTTGACAACAATCAAATTTGCAGCATTTCCTTTATCAAATGAAAAACTCAAAATCTTTGCTTCATTTTTTTCATTGCCAGTCATCTTATCTCCTTCAAAAGCAACATCTACTGTTTGCCCCAAAGCTGCAACTGCTACACCAATCTGCATGTTAATTTTTCCATTCTTCACAGTTCCGTTAACTGATGTAGGAAGCGTACCCAACACCTGGCCAAATTCAGTAGTAAAGTTCAAGTCTTTTTGACCTTTAAAAGATTGTATTCCATCTTTTTCCTCCACTGTACAAGGCACTTCAATGTCTCCTACCAACTGTCCTGCAAATGAAAAGTCTTTCAATGATAATATAACTTGCGATGTTTCTTCGCCAGATTTAGCAATAGATATTACTTGAAAAATAGGATCAGCCGCACTTCCATTGATAGATACTACTAAACTACCTTTATATTTACCACTAATATCAGCAATTTCAGTTTGACCATCACCATTATTAGGTTCATCATCATCCCCACAAGACGCAAACAATGACACTGTACACAATACAGCAAATAGATAATAAAATAATTTCTTTTTCATTTCTAAATTCTCTTTTTAATTAATAAAAGCAAATACGTGATATACCATCACACAAATGCCAAAATTTCACCGGTGCAAAGTAATAAATATTTTTATATCTTCACAAGGTCTATTTTTCTTGTTTATGTTCCATTTTTAAAGAAACACACCTTAAATATCCCATAAAAGCCCTTTTTTAGAGTCTAAATTAATCCGGCATCAAAACCACCCCCAATTTTTTCTTTCCGTCCATCTTGACCACCATCGGTTTTTCAAAGCGAACATGACGAAGATATTTTGTTTCCTCCACTGCCGGTTGCGCATTGAGAAAATCCTGATTATAAACCCCATCATTCATAAAGGCATTAATAGTGAAATACCCAACTCCGAACGAAGTCAGATTCTGAAAGAAATGTGTCCCTTGACTTGGATCTACCCGATAATTGGTCAGTCCAGCTTCCACAATCACACGGGCAGCCGAAATATGCGGCCACTTCACAGGGATGCCGAGCCAAGTATCGCTGCTTCCCCAACGTCCCGGACCGACAAGCACATAATTCTTTCCTTCATTCAAGAATTGTTGGTTAATCTTTTCTATCTCCCAGGCAATTGTCTGATTGTTGGAGGCACTATAATTATCGGTCTTTACATAGACCACATCATAAATATCATTCATGATACCGTGTCCCAATGAATTATATGAGCGAAGAATCACATCTTCATCCGGTATCTCGTTCAAATCCTCGTCCAGCATTTCTTTACTGTCTACGATAGGACGTATTTGTAACAGATAGAAAGTTCCGGATTTATCATGTTCACGACTCATCGTAGCCGCAAATTCAATTTCAACCGGACGGCGCATCTCCTGTTCACCATATTTCAAGACTAATTGCAGAATACGAGCCAACGGGAATACATCATGTTGCAGGATATTGGCAAAAGTAATCACCTTCCGACCTCCGGGATATAAACCATCCCGGATAATCTGGTCATACGGGTCATACGTAGAAGCGATATAACGCAAGGCACCATCATTTTCCGCCTCTTTGACATGGAGTTTCAATAAATTGAAACCATCGTCGATAGAAAAATCATGCCCGGCATTTTTCAAATCCAAAGCATAAAAACGGGTCTGGGTTTCTTTCAGGGCGATTTCCATTTCGCTGGTTTGCAACACCTGGTTAGGATGATAAGGAGAAAAACGAAGGGTCATGCCGCCGTCAACAATATATTTACCCAATCCCAAAGCCAGGTTAACCGTTCCTTCTTCTGCTTTTTCATCCCCTAACGGATAATAATTCAGCGAACGGGCCACACCAGACATAGACGGATAATAACGGTCGCCATATTGATTACCAACTACCTCCTGCAAGATAACAGCCATCTTTTCCTGATCGATCACATTCGAAGTAGCCTGCATATACGCTTTACTGTCGCGGAAATAAACCGAAGCATACACCCCTTTAATAGCATCCGAAAGCATACGCAACATTTCATACCGGTCATCCAGATAGGGAATCATATATGTACTATAAATTCCGGCGAACGGCTGATAATGAGAGTCTTCCAATAAAGAAGAGGAACGGATGGCAATCGGAGATTTCACCACATCGAAGAAAGTAAAGAAGTCCTCCACCAATCGGTCCGGCAACTTGGCCTTCAGGAAGTATTTCAGAATCGTATCATCATCCGCATTCGACAATGCAATCTGATACAAATTATTGGTATCCATAAATTCATCAAACACATCCGTACAGAGTACCACCGTTTTAGGAATAGCAATACGTGCGTTCTCAAACTCTTCAAACTCCGGATGACGTTTCACCATATTATCAATAAACGCCAGTCCACGCCCTTTTCCTCCTAAAGAACCATCCCCGATACGGGCAAAGTTAGAATAACGGTCGAACCGGTCGCGCTTAAAGACAGCCACAACTCCCTGATTCTTCATCTTACGATACTTCACAATAGCCTCAAAGATGATTTTCCGGTGAGCATCCACATCTTGAAGACTATTCCATGTTATCGGTTTCAAGAACTCGGCTACGGGAAACATAGCACGGGAATAAAACCAACGCGACACATGATTCCGGCTGATATGATATAAGAAAGACTCCGCAGGTACAGCAAAAAGAATGTTTTGCAACTCTTTCAAATTCCGGACACGGGCAATCTCTTCCCCGGTAGCCGGATTACGGAATATAAAATCACCAAAACCAAAATTATCGGAAACAATACGACGCAAATCGACATCCATCTTTTTTGAGTTCTTATCAATAAAGCTAGCGCCGTACTTAGCGGCATAAGACGAATTTTCCGATTCGGACGACTGGATAATCAACGGAACAAACGGATCATTCTTTCGTATCTCGGCACACAACTTGATACCTGCCAGACCGTCTTTCTCTCCCCGCTCCACTTTCGGAAAACGGACATCGGTGATTACTCCTAATATATTATTCTGATACTTATGATAAATTTCCATCGCCTCCTGATACGTACGTGCCAGTACAATCTTAGGCCGCCCGCGCATACGAAGTGTACGCTGGTGCGCATTCAAGGCTTCAGTAGAGAACTCCTGACTCTGCTTCAACACGAACTTATACAGATTCGGCAAAATAGAAGAATAGAAACGAATGCCATCCTCCACCAAAAGAATCAACTGCACACCGACTTCCTGCACATCGTGTTCCAGATTCATCTTGTCCTCTATCAATTTGATAATAGACACCAACAGGTCGGTATTGCCCAACCAACAGAACACATATTCAAACGCACTTAAATCTTCATTGATAATCCGTTTGGTAATACCATGGCTGAAAGGAGTCAGGATGACGATAGGAATATGCTCGTATTTCTCTTTGATATGGCGACCGATGTCGAAACTGTCATTATCCCCCGTGCTCGGCATACAAATCACCAGGTCGAACGACATATTTTCCAACTGCGCCAATGCTTCCTCCTCTGTAGATACCTGCGAGAAACGAGGCGGATAACGCAAAGATAAAGAGGTATATTCATTGAAAATCTTCTCATCAATGCGCCCGTCATCTTCCAACATAAAAGCGTCATAAGGGTTGGCGATTAACAACACGTTAAAAATTCGCCTTGTCATCAGGTTGGCGAACTGTGTATCTTTGAAGTAAAGCTGGTTTAATTTATATTTACTAAGCATAAAGTCATTCTCCTTTCTTATTTCAAATCGTCTATCTGCGGAATCACATTTTGCAAAGTTAATTCTTTAAATCTCATTTTCCATCATCTTCTTTATAAAGTTTACTTGTTTATCTCTTATTATTTTGTAGATTTGTAACTTTAAGTTTATTCAAAAAGACTTTTTATTCACATGAAAAAAGCAACTTTATTAATGAGTGGAATCATGGTGATGTCATGCGCTCCCCAACAAAAAAAGCTGGTCTACCCCGAGACGGCAAAGGTAGACACTGTAGATGTGTACTTCGGCACACAAGTTCCCGACCCTTACAGATGGTTGGAAAATGACACCAGTGCAGCCACTACTGCCTGGGTAGAAGCACAAAACAAAGTAACGAATGAGTATCTTAGCCAGATCCCGTTCCGCGAAAACCTTCTGAAACGATTGACGACACTGGCCGATTACGAGAAGATCAGTGCTCCGATCAAGAAACATGGAAAGTATTATTTCAGTAAAAATGACGGTCTGCAGAACCAGAGTGTATTCTATGTGCAGGACTCATTGGACGGCGAACCGCGTGTTTTCCTCGATCCGAACAAACTATCGGACGACGGAACAGTAGCACTGACCGGTCTTTATTTCTCAAACGACGGCAAGTACACCGCTTACAGTATTTCACGCAGCGGTTCGGACTGGTCTGAAATTTATGTAATGGATACCGAAAGCGGAAAACTGCTGGAAGACCACATCGAATGGGCCAAGTTCACCGGTGCTGCCTGGCAGGGAGACGGTTTCTACTACAGTGCCTATGATGCACCGTCCAAAGGAAAAGAGTTCTCCAACGTGAACGAGAATCACAAAATCTATTATCACAAAATCGGTGAGCCACAGTCAAAAGATAAACTGATTTATCAGAATCCTGCTTATCCGAAACGTTTCTATACATCGAGCACCAGTGAAGACGAACGGATTCTCTTCCTAACGGAATCCGGCGCCGGAAGAGGTAACAACCTGTTTATACGGGACTTGAAAAAGCCGAATTCACCCTTCATCCAGCTGACTACAGACCTCGACTACCAATATTACCCAATCGAAGTTATCGGCGACCAGATTTATATTTATACCAACTACGGTGCACCGAAAAACCGAATCATGGTAGCCGACATCAACCGTCCGAAGCTGGAGGACTGGAAAGAGCTCGTACCCGAATCGGAAGCTGTTCTTTCAAATGCGGAAGTGATCGGTGGCAAACTGTTCCTTACCTATGACAAAGATGCCTCGAACCACGCATACGTTTACGGTCTCGACGGTAAACAAATTCAGGAAATCCAACTGCCGTCACTCGGTTCCGTAGGCTTTAGCGGCAACAAAGACGACAAAGAATGTTTCTTCGGATTCACTTCATTCACCATTCCGGGTGCTACCTACAAATACGACATGGATCAGAACACCTACGAACTATATCGTGCCCCGAAAGTACAATTCAACTCGGACGATTTTGTGACCGAACAAGTATTCTTCGCCAGCAAAGACGGCGTAAAAATTCCGATGTTCCTTACTTATAAGAAAGATTTGAAGAAAGACGGCAAAAACCCTGTATTCCTCTACGGATACGGTGGCTTCGGTATCAGCCTCAACCCGGGCTTCAGTGCCACACGCATTCCATTCCTGGAAAATGGGGGTATCTACGCACAAGTAAACCTGCGCGGTGGTAGTGAATACGGTGAAGACTGGCACGTAGCCGGAACTAAAATGCAGAAACAGAACGTATTCGACGATTTCATCTCTGCTGCCGAATATCTGATCGACCAGAAATATACGAATAAAGATAAAATCGCCATTGTAGGAGGTTCCAACGGTGGTCTGTTGGTAGGCGCCTGCATGACACAGCGTCCCGACCTGTTCCGTGTAGCGATTCCGCAGGTAGGTGTGATGGATATGCTCCGCTACCATAAATTTACTATCGGCTGGAACTGGGCAAGCGATTACGGCACAAGCGAAGACAGCAAAGAGATGTTTGAATACCTCAAAGGCTACTCTCCACTGCACAACCTGAAGCCGGGCACGAAATATCCGGCAACACTGGTCACTACTGCCGACCATGACGACCGTGTAGTCCCTGCCCACTCATTCAAGTTTGCCGCTACCCTACAAGCCGACAACGACGGTACGAATCCGACACTGATCCGTATTGACAGCAAAGCCGGGCATGGCGCAGGCAAACCAATGGCTAAAGTACTGGAAGAACAAGCTGATATTTACGGATTCATCATGTATAATCTAGGAATGAAACCAAAATTCTAAAGCGGCACTTCCTATTTATAAACACATACAAGCCCCGTGACCTGTATTTTACATTACAGGCTGCGGGGCTTTGTGTTTTTCAATAGAAGAAATTGACATTTTATCATTATTTAATCAAAATATCCGCATCAAAACAAGCAACTTTGAAAAAATTTCCTATATTTGCAGTGAATTAGTTGACATTTTATCAGAATTAACCTTTTAAAATATAGTATCATGAACATCCAGAAAATCATGTCCTCTTTGGAGGCTAAGCATCCCGGTGAATCTGAATATCTTCAAGCAGTGAAGGAAGTTCTTCTTTCTATCGAAGATATATACAATCAACATCCTGAATTTGAAAAAGCTAAAATCATAGAAAGATTGGTAGAACCCGACCGTATCTTCACTTTCCGTGTAACGTGGGTGGATGACAAAGGCGAGGTGCAGACCAACCTCGGTTATCGTGTACAATTCAATAATGCGATCGGTCCTTATAAAGGTGGTATCCGTTTCCATGCTTCCGTCAATCTTTCCATTCTGAAATTCCTCGGTTTCGAACAGACATTCAAAAATGCACTGACCACGCTGCCTATGGGTGGTGGAAAAGGTGGTTCCGATTTCTCTCCGCGCGGTAAGAGTGATGCTGAAATCATGCGTTTCTGCCAAGCTTTCATGTTGGAGTTATGGCGTCACCTCGGACCGGATATGGATGTACCAGCCGGTGATATCGGCGTAGGCGGACGTGAAGTAGGTTATATGTTCGGTATGTATAAGAAACTGACTCGCGAATTTACAGGCACATTCACCGGCAAGGGATTAGAATTCGGAGGCTCGTTGATTCGCCCGGAAGCGACCGGTTTCGGTGGTCTGTATTTTGTAAATCAGATGCTACAAGCGAAAGGTATTGATATAAAAGGTAAGACAGTCGCTATTTCCGGTTTCGGCAACGTTGCATGGGGAGCAGCTACCAAAGCTACCGAACTGGGTGCCAAAGTGATTACAATTTCCGGCCCGGACGGATATATCTACGATCCGGATGGTATCAGCGGCGAAAAGATAGACTATATGCTCGAACTTCGTTCGTCGGGTAATGACATTGTTGCACCTTATGCAGAACAGTATCCGAATGCTACCTTTGTAGAAGGCAAGCGCCCGTGGGAAGTGAAAGCAGACATCGCACTTCCTTGTGCTACCCAAAATGAATTAAATGGAGAAGATGCTCAAAATCTCATAAAAAATGACGTACTTTGCGTCGGAGAAATTTCCAACATGGGATGTACTCCCGAAGCAATCGACCTCTTTATTGAACATAAGATAATGTATGCTCCGGGTAAAGCGGTCAACGCAGGCGGTGTTGCCACTTCCGGTTTGGAAATGTCTCAAAACGCAATGCACCTAAGCTGGAGTGCTGCCGAAGTGGACGAAAAGCTCCATGCAATCATGCACGGCATCCATGCACAATGCGTGAAGTACGGTACGGAACCCGACGGATACATTAATTATGTGAAGGGTGCCAACATTGCCGGATTTATGAAAGTAGCTCACGCAATGATGGGACAAGGCGTTATTTAGAAGACTTTGTTTAGTTGTATTTGTATTTGTGGTTTGCGCTGCTCGCCTCCTGTGACAGGACGCGGGTAGCGCTATTTTTTTGAGATTAACATTATTTTCGCTGGAATTAATTATCTTTGTGGCATGATAGGTTAAATAATAGTTTGTGAATTTGTTATATCAGATAAACAACTCACAACTAATAATTTACCATTGATAGTTTTGTAATTAATAATCATGTAATAAATAAAAAATGCTACAACCCGAATTGAAATTTCGCCGTGACAAGATTCGCAGTCTGATGGTGTCACAGGGCATTGACGCCGCACTTATCACTTGTAATGCAAATTTAATTTACACGTATGGCTGTGTAGTCAGTGGCTATCTTTACCTCCCCCTTCATTCGCCTGCACTATTGTTTTTCAAACGCCCTAATAATATCACAGGAGAACATTCGTTCTCGATTCGCAAACCGGAACAAATCGTTGACCTGTTGAAAGAACAAGGATTGCCGATGCCAACCAAACTGATGTTAGAAGGTGACGAGCTCCCTTATACGGAATATTGCCGTCTGGCCAGCCTGTTTCCGGAAGCAGAAGTTGTAAATGGCACCCCGTTGATTCGTCAGGCACGCAGCGTAAAAACACCTGTAGAAATCGAGATGTTCCGCCGTTCGGGCATTGCCCACGCCAAGGCATACGAGCAGATTCCAAGCGTATATCGCCCCGGTATGACAGATATCGAGTTTTCCATTGAAATAGAACGCCTGATGCGTCTGCAAGGTTGCCTCGGAATTTTCCGGGTATTCGGACGCAGCATGGAAATATTCATGGGTAGCGTACTGACCGGAGACAACGCCGGATACCCCTCGCCCTATGATTTTGCTTTAGGTGGACAAGGCCTTGATCCTGCTTTGCCGGGAGGAGCAAATAAAACTCCGCTAAAGGAAGGTCAGAGCGTTATGGTGGACTTGGGAGGTAACTTCAACGGCTACATGAACGATATGAGCCGCGTATTCTCAATAGGAAAGCTGCCCGAAGAGGCTTACACCGCCCATCAGGTTTGTTTGGATATCCAAACAAAGATAGCTTCCATCGCCAAACCGGGCATTGCTTGTGAAGTGCTTTACGACATAGCTGCCGAAATGGCCAAAGAAGCCGGATTTGCCGACAAATTTATGGGAACAGGGCAACAAGCCAAGTTTATCGGCCACGGTATCGGACTCGAAATTAATGAAGCTCCGGTATTAGCTCCCCGCATGAAACAACAATTAGAACCGGGCATGGTCTTTGCCCTCGAACCGAAAATCGTTATTCCGGGTGTAGGCCCCGTAGGCATTGAAAACTCTTGGGTAGTAACCAACGAAGGAATAGAAAAGCTGACAAACTGCAATGAAGAAATCATTGAATTAAGTTAAACAGACGATGAAAAAGATGTGTCCGTTCTTTGCCGGACACATCTTTTTCTACTAATAATAACACACTTAACCCCCAAAAACAATGAAACAACCTTTCATTCTAACCCTTATGTCCACTGTTGCCTGCGCTGCAACAGCCACTAACAAAGCACCGGAAAACACTACACCGCCCCAATCAAATACTCCACCCAATATTCTTTTCATTCTCTGCGATGACATGGGATATGGAGATTTAGGCTGTTACGGTCAACCATTTATCCGCACCCCTCATATAGACACGATGGCGAATGAAGGTATGCGTTTTACACAGGCATACGCCGGCAGTCCTGTCAGCGCGCCTTCCAGAGCTTCATTCATGACAGGGCAACATTCAGGCCACTGCGAGGTACGAGGCAACAAAGAATACTGGAAAAATGTACCGATCGTGTTGTATGGGCAAAACCAAGAATATTCGATAGTGGGGCAACACCCTTATGATTCCGACCATGTAATCTTGCCGGAGATAATGAAAGACAATGGCTACACCACGGGTATGTTTGGCAAATGGGCGGGAGGATATGAAGGCTCGCGTTCTACTCCCGACAAACGGGGAATAGATGAATACTACGGTTACATCTGTCAATTTCAGGCTCATCTCTACTATCCCAATTTCCTGAACCGTTATAGTAAAGCGTTGGGCGACACCGGAGTGGTGCGGGTGGTGATGGATGAAAACATCAAATATCCGATGTATGGTCCCGACTACCAAAAACGTCCGCAATACTCGGCCGACATGATTCATCAGAAAGCATTGGAGTGGCTGGACCAACAAGACGACAAACAACCGTTTTTCGGCATATTGACTTACACTTTGCCTCATGCGGAACTCGTTCAACCGGAAGATTCTATCCTGAATGAATACAAAGCCAAATTCAACCCGGACAAAGAGTTTAAAGGAAGCGAAGGCTCACGATACAATGCTATTACGCACACCCATGCTCAATTTGCAGGAATGATTACCCGTCTGGATTATTACGTGGGTGAAGTTCTGAAAAAACTGAAAGAGAAAGGGCTGGACGAAAACACATTGGTTATTTTCTCCAGTGACAACGGCCCTCACGAAGAAGGCGGAGCCGACCCTACTTTCTTCGGCAGAGACGGAAAACTACGTGGATTAAAACGCCAGTGTCATGAAGGAGGAATACGTATTCCGTTTATCGCGCGTTGGCCGGGGCACATACCAGCAGGTAAAGTGAACGATCACATCTGTGCTTTTTATGATTTAATGCCTACATTCTGCGAAGTGATCGGCATCAAGGACTACGAAAAGAAATATCGCAATAAAGAAAAAGAAGTCGATTATTTCGATGGGATTTCTTTTGCTCCCACACTGCTGGGTAAGAAAAAGCAAAAGAAACATGATTTCCTGTATTGGGAATTTGATGAAACAGACCAGATTGCCGTACGCATGGACGATTGGAAGATGGTGGTAAAAAAAGGAACACCGTTCCTCTACAACTTAAAAACGGACATTCACGAAGATACTGATATAGCACTCCAACATCCGGACGTTGTAGAAAAGATGAAAGCTATCATCTTCGAACAACATACGCCCAATCCATATTTCTCGGTAACGCTACCCAAACAGTAAACGTACGGATAAAGAAATAATGAGTAATCAGCAGTTAGAAAGCAAGGTTTCATTCATTTCAGTACAGTTTTTAATTAAATGGGAATTTATCGGTTAAATGAGAATTTATCGGTTAGGCTGAAAGCCTTACA
>ULQE01019266.1_pt1 | contig 15362 bp, 10 predicted proteins | sample 1954171 | NCBI WGS metagenome assembly ULQE01 (sample SAMEA4835647, study PRJEB28245) | human gut metagenome | biome: gut microbiome; material: fecal sample | place: Denmark | collected 2008
TTCACTGTTCAGTTATCAAGGTTCTTTGCTGTCGCTTTTGCGTCAGCGATAAATATTATATCAAATCGCTTTTGCTTTGTCAAGACTTTTTTAAAACTTTTTTTGTTTTGCTGTTTTGTCTTTACCGCGTCAGCAAGATATATATTATCAGACGGCGGCACTTTTGTCAACACTTTTTTTCATTTTTTTTGATTTTTTTTCAATATTTGTTCTAACCCGCGAAAATTCGACATTTTTCGTGATTTTCGTGCAGTTCTCACGGATTCTCCCATCGTTATCAGATTGCCTTCCATAGCAAAAGGATATCCAGCCGGTGGTTTCCAGCCAGATATCCCCTCTCTGCATTGGGTTTTATTATAAATTCATTCGGTATGTCGTTTCATTTTCTCCAAACACAAAATCCTCAAAAGGCTGACATTTTCCTGTATCTGCAAATCCGAATTTCGTATGGAGACAAATCGACGCGGTATTGTCTTCCTCAATATAGGCACAAATATACTCGTCACCATTTCCATTTTGCCGAATTCGGTCGATTCCTCTTTGCAGCATGCGGCTGGCGATTCTTTTTCTTCGTTCTGTGGATTTCACGCTCAGATCGCCGAGATACCAGTGACGAACATCTGTGGAACTCCGGATAAAATTGATTCTGCCAATCAATTCATCTCCGCGAAATGCCAGAATCGTAAACCACTTTTTCGCAAAACAGTCCGGCGGTGCAAAGTATTTTTCGAAATGCAGTGCCATCGCCCCATTCTCTCCGGGTGTATACCCACCTTTATATGCCGCAGCCTTCAAGTACGTCTCATCGCCGGGTAAGTTTTTCTCGTCATAAACGGCCAGCTGCACTTTCCCGAAGGTATCTGTCTCATATATTTTCGTCGGGCGTCCCCACGCAAACCGCTCCAGACCAATCTCCCGAAATCCATACTTTTCATAAAAGCCAATGTGGTCGGTGGCAAGATACATTTTATCAAAACCGAGTTTCCCTGCCTCATATCTGGCATGGTTCATAAGCAGCTCGCCATAGTGCCATCCACGGAGGTCAGGTTCTACAAACAGCGTTGTCAGCCACGGGCTCCGCTTGGTCTCATTTTCCACCGGTTCCGCATCACACAACTGATAGAAGCCTTTTATCTCGTCTTCCTGCATGCCTCCCACCATAATCCATGTTTCCGGCAGTCTATTTTCTTTTTGCAGACATTGATTCAATGTATCCTCAAATGCGCCGTATACATCACTCCATTTTTCCTCACAATACGCTTTTGCCGTTTCCGCCCATTGCGGATTCTTTCTTATAGAAACAACTTTCATATTTACCTGCTTTCCTGCAGCCCATTCATTATTGTACAAAACCTTTTTCTTTATTCAGAAAATTTCCGTATAAAGAAAAAAGTGTTCCTGAAACCAGAAACACTTGTATTTATCCTCATATTATATATGCCGGCTGCATAAAGCATGATAAAGTGAATGATAGATGTAACGGATTCCAGTGTGTCGTTTTCTGCTATTGTTCAGCTTTTTCATATCATTCACCTGCCTTTCCTATAGGAATTAGTATAACGTACTTTTTCCCGCGTGTCAATCGTCTAACTGAATTCCTTTCAGCAGACCTGCCAGCGATGTCGTCGCTTCCTCATCGGTGTATTCCATTGAAGTTTCCTCCGAGTCATTGACTGCTTCTTCCACTTCCGGCGCGATGTCCTCTGCTTCTTTCATGCTCAAGCGAATTTTTCCGTCTTCGACAGACAACACCTTCACTTTTACTTTCATGCCAAGTTTGACCACTTCTTTTGGCGACTTCAAAAACTTATTGCAGATCTGTGAAATGTGCACCAGTCCGGTAAGTCCGTCTCCAAATTCGACAAAACAGCCGTAAGACTCGATACGGGTAATTGTCCCCTCGGTAATAAACCCTTTCTGCAGAGCATTTAATTTTGCGGCATTTTCCTGTGCAAGGCGTTCTTTCGCCACTTCTTTTGCCGAAAGCACAAGGCGGTTTTCGTCTTCGTCCGCCGTGATCACCTGTACCTGAACCTTTTTGCCGACGTAAGACTCCAGATCCTCGACATACTGTGCCGCCAGTTTGGAAGCCGGAATAAACGCACGGATTCCCTCAAGATACGTAATTACTCCGGAAGGTACCACTTCTTTGATCTTCACTTCAAAGATGGTATGATTGGCAAGGGCATCCTGTAACGTTTCCCAGGCTGCCACTTCTTTCGCCTGACGCAGGGAGGTGATTGTCTGTCCGGATTCATCTTCATATAAAACGATCACAGTCAGCATATCTCCGATCCGGATCTCATCCATTGCGTGGAAATCCGGGTCATTGCTCCATTCTTCTTTCGGAATGATTCCGCGGGAATACGATTGCAGATCAAGCGCGATCTCGTCTTCGTCGATTGCCACAACGGTTCCTTTTATCGCCTGTCCCGGGCGGAATTTTACAAAAGAGGCATTGATTTCATCTTCAAAATCTGCCATTGTCAATTTTTCTTCATCCATTTTCTGTCATCCTTTCCAATTCGTCTGCTAATCTAGCAAATTCTTCCAGCCCTAATTTTTCGCCTCGTATTCTTACATCAAATCCCGCCTGTTCAATCGCACGCGCTGCCTGCTCTTTCGTAAAAGACAGTTCTGCGCTGTTTGCAATTCCATTTTGCAGGGTTTTCCGGCGCTGGTTAAACGAAGCGCGGATCAGGCGGAACATCAGTTTTTCATTATGCACTTCGACCGGCACTCTTGCGAGACAGTCGAGTCGTATGACCGCACTGCCAACATTGGGCCGCGGCATAAAACAGTTCGGTGGCACAAAGGCGGCGATGTATGGTTTGGCATAATATTGAACCGCGAGAGACAGCGCTCCATAATCTTTTGTCCCCGGTTCTGCTTTCATACGGTCTGCCACTTCTTTCTGCACCATGACGGTAACATTTGCCAGAGGAACATGGCTTTCAAATAATTCCATAATGATCGGCGTGGTAATGTAATATGGCAGATTTGCCACCACTTTGATCGGCTTTCCGTCATTGTAAGTGTCTGCGATCTGCTGAATATCCTGTTTTAAAATATCACCATGCAGCACTTCTACATTGTCGTAAGGCTGCAATGTTTCCTTGAGAATAGGGATCAATTTATCATCAATCTCCACCGCAAGCACCTGTCTTGCATTTTCACAGAGATACTGCGTCAATGTGCCGATCCCCGGTCCGATCTCCAGCACAAAATCGTCTTTTGTAATCTGTGCCGCGTCGACAATTTTATCAAGCACATGCGGATCGATCAAAAAGTTTTGTCCAAATTTTTTCTTAAATTGAAATTCATGCTTTTGAAGCACTTGTATGGTCTCTTTGGGATTGCTTAATTTTTCCATATTCACCTCCTGTTTTTTTCATCCAGCCGGTATAACTTTCTGGCATTTTTTTCTGTTTCTTCGATTACTTTCTGCTCGGAAATTCCTTTGATCGCGGCAATTTCGCGTGCCACATAAATTAAGTTTGTGGAATCGTTTCGTTTGCCGCGGTTTGGTTCCGGCGAAAGGTAGGGGCAGTCCGTCTCCAGCACAATACGTGAAAGCGGGATGGCTTCTACCGTCTCTTTCAATCGCCGTCCGTTTTTAAATGTGATCACACCGCCGACTCCGATATAAAATCCCATATCGACATATTCTTTTGCCATCTCTTTGGCATACGAATAGCAATGAATCACGCCGCCACAGTCTGCCGCATGGGTTTCCAATATCATATCCATCGTATCTTTCGCCGCTTCACGGCTGTGGTATATAATCGGTAAATTTACTTTTTTTGCCAGTTCAATCTGGCGGCGGAACCATTTTTTCTGAATTTCCGGCTCCGGCTCTTTCCAGTGATAATCAAGACCGATTTCCCCGATGGCAACAACTTTTTCGTCATGGGAAGCCTGCTCCAGCCATTCCATATCGGTTTCTGTGAGGGGCGCGGTGTCCGAAGGATGCACTCCGACCGCCGCATAGGCAAACTCATAACTGTGTGCCAGTTCCATCGCCGCTTTGCTGCTTTTCATGTCAGCGCCCACGCACACAATATTGCCAATTCCATTTTCTTCCAATGATTCAAGACGGCTTTCGCGGTCTTCGTCAAATGCTCTGTCGTCGTAATGACTATGTGTATCAAATATCATATTATTCTTAGAAAAGACAACAGAAGAGAATTCCTCTGTTGCCTTTTATCTCCGTTTTCTTTGTATTCTATTAGCAGATCTCGGCTCCTGCCGGCATCGGTTTTTCCGGTGTCATAAGTGCCAGATTTCCGTCGGCATCTTCTGCGCAGAGAAGCATTCCTTCTGACAATACGCCTGCCAGTTTTGCCGGTTTGAGGTTTACAAGAACCATCACTTTTTTACCGACCATCTCTTCTGCACTGTAGTGTGCTTTGATTCCGGATACGATCTGTTTTACTTCGCTTCCGATACGAACCTGGGAGCACAAAAGTTTTCTCGATTTCTTCACTTCCTCGCAGGCAATGATCTCGCCCACCTGGAACTGCATTTTCATAAAGTCATCAAATGTGATCTCCGGTTTTGCTTCGATATCAATGACATCCTCCGGTGCCTCAGCTTTTTCTGCTTCTGCTGCCTGAGCCGCTTCTTTTTCATGAATTTTTTTCATAAATTCTTCTTCATCGATTCGCGCAAACAGAATCTCCGGCTTTTCAACTACTTTGGTATCGTTTGGATATTCTCCTGCTTTCAAAGTCTCAAGTTCGCCCTTTGTCGCATTGATCTGAGCAAGAATCTTCTCGCTGGTTTCCGGCATAAAGGAATCCAAAAGAGTCGCTCCGACACGGATACCATCCATCAGATTGTACAAGACGGTAGCCAGACGAGGTTTCTTTTCTTCCTCTTTGGCAAGTGCCCAAGGCATCGTCTCGTCGATATATTTATTACAGCGTTTAAACAAGGTAAAGATTTCCGTAATGGCATCTGCCACACGAAGTTTGTCCATTTTTTCTGTCACTTTGCCCGGTGCCGCATTGATAACAGCTTTCAGTTCATCATCGACAGGCTCGGAAACACCGGCATCTTTAACCACTCCGTCAAAATACTTATTGGACATGGAAATGGTACGATTTACAAGATTTCCCAATGTATTGGCAAGGTCGGAATTCATGCGTTCTACCATTAATTCCCAAGTTACTACACCATCGTTTTCAAATGGCATCTCATGAAGAACGAAATAACGTACGGCATCTACACCAAACTCGTCTACGAGATCATCAGCATACAGTACATTTCCCTTACTCTTACTCATTTTTCCGTCGCCCTGAAGCAGCCAAGGATGTCCAAATACCTGTTTTGGCAGAGGAAGTCCGAGTGCCATAAGCATGATCGGCCAATAAATCGTATGGAAACGCAAAATATCTTTTCCGATCAGATGAAGATCTGCCGGCCAGAATTTGTCAAACATTTCATCGCTGTTTCCGTCCTGATCGTAACCAAGTCCGGTAATGTAGTTACTCAGCGCATCGACCCACACATATACGATGTGGCCCGGATCAAAGTCTACCGGAATGCCCCATTTGAAACTCGTTCTGGAAACACAGAGATCTTGAAGTCCCGGCAAAAGGAAATTGTTCATCATTTCGTTTTTACGCGACTCCGGCTGGATAAATTCCGGATGTGTGTTGATATGTTCGATCAGGCGGTCCTGATATTTGCTTAATTTCAAGAAATACGCTTCTTCTTTCGCCGGCTGGCACTCGCGTCCACAGTCCGGACATTTGCCATCGACAAGCTGTGACGGCGTGAAGAACGATTCACAAGGAGTACAGTACATTCCTTCGTAATGTCCCTTGTAAATATCTCCCTGCTCATACAATTTCTTAAAGATCTTCTGAACCTGTTTTTCATGTTCTTCATCCGTCGTGCGGATAAAGCGGTCGTAAGAGGTGTTCATCAGATCCCAGATACGTTTGATCTCAGAAGAAACATTGTCAACAAATTCTTTTGGCGTAATGCCTGCTTCTTCTGCCTTCAATTCTATTTTCTGGCCATGTTCGTCCGTTCCGGTCTGGAACCGCACATCATAACCTTGATTTCTTTTATATCGCACGATTGCATCGGCGAGTACAACTTCATACGTATTTCCAATATGAGGTTTTCCCGATGTGTAAGCAATGGCGGTTGTCAAATAATATGGTTTCTTTGCCATTTGTAAGAGCCTCCTTCAATTTTAACTTCCTATCTTTCTATTTTAGTGGGAAATCATGAAATTGTCAACGGTTTCATCATTCCACTCTGCAACATCTCAATTTCTTCTTTGTATGGCGGAATCGGATTTTTCGGATCATCTTCCGGTTTGATCCATGGCGTTTCCAGTATTTTCGGCACATTGGCAAATCTCTCGTCCGAGACAAAACGGTACAGAGTATCAAATCCGATCGTGCCAAGTCCCACATTTTCATGGCGGTCTTTGTGCGCTCCGAGCGGATTTTTGCTGTCATTAATATGAAATACCGCAATCTGGTCCAGCCCAAGAGCTCTGTCAAATTCTTCCAGCACCTCTTTGTAATGGTTGACGATGTCGTATCCCGCATCATTTACATGGCAGGTATCAAAGCACACGCGGAGATTTTCCGGATACCGCACGCCGTCATAAATTGCTTTAAGTTCTTCGAAAGAACGACCGATCTCGCTTCCTTTTCCTGCCATTGTCTCCAAGGCAATCTTCACTTTCATATCCGGTTTCATTACCATATCCAGTCCTTTGATGATCTGCGCGATACCGGCTTCTTCGCCCGCGCCCACATGGGAACCCGGATGGAGAACGAGCGTCTCGGATCCCATCGCTTCGGTTCTCTCTAATTCTACCGCGAGAAAATCCGTCGCGATCTGAAATGTCTCCGGTTTTACGGTATTTGCCAGATTGATAATATAAGGTGCATGTACGACAAATGTCTCGATTCCGTTTTCTTTCATCAGCTCTCTGGCTGCCGGAATATTTAATTCCTCGATTTTCTTTCTTCTTGTATTTTGAGGGGCTCCGGTGTACAGCATAAAGGTATTTGCGCCATAAGAAAGGGCGGTCTTCACGGAACCAAGCATCATATCTTTTCCACTCATTCCCACATGGGATCCTAATAAATACATATTTTCCTCCTATCGCAACAATTCAGGACTGAATGTGCGGATGGGGTGTCCCGAATAGTTGCTTTCAAAATTTATTGTTCAAAAAACGCAGTGACAAATTCTTCCAGATAATACTGGTCTGCTGCCGCCATCAGTTCGCGGGCAGAATGCATCGCAAGGATCGGCACTCCCATGTCTACCATTTTCATCGGCAGATATTTGGAAGCGATTGATCCGAGTGTGCCTCCCTGGGAAACGTCCGAACGGCTGGCAAATTTCTGATACGGAATGCCCTCGTTTTCAAAAATCATCATTGCGGTCGCCACCGCTTCACTGTCTGTTACATAATTCTGCGCACTGGAACGTTTGATCACGACGCCTTTTCCCAGCGGATTCGGATTGGTCGGATCGGATTTTTCCGGTTTATTCGGATGAAACCCGTGTGCGACATCAAGTGACAATGCAAATCCTCCAAAAATCGCCGTCTCTGCCTTTTCTTCGGCCACTCCGAGACAGCGGTATATTTTCTTTAACAAGCGGTACAAAAATTCGCTGTCTGCCCCCTGTTTTGTGCGGCTTCCAATCTCTTCGTTGTCAAACAAGGCGATGACATTGATCCCCTTTTCCCGGTTCTGATTTAAAAGCCCCTGCAGGCAGGCTTCGACTGAAGTAATGTTGTCCAGCCGCGGGGCAGAGATCATATCTTCCTGAATGCCCAAAACATCTCCGGCATCACAATTGTACAAATATAATTCATAATCCAATATCTCGCTTGCGGATACTTTCAGTTCTCTCGCAAGCAGGGAAAGAAAGAACTCTTTTTCCACTTCGGTTCCATCGACATAAGCCAGTGGCTCAAGGTCATTCTGACGGTTTAATTCCACACCTTTATTGACTTCGCGGTTCAGATGAATGGCAAGATTCGGAATCGTAAAAAGCGGACGTTTCATATCCACAATACGCACTTCCGGCTCAAATACATTATCGGATTTGATAACTACTTTTCCCGCCACGGAAAGGGCACGGTCCATCCATGTATTTAAAATAGCACCACCGTACACCTCGACATTTAACTTGCCATATCCTTTAGTGTCTACTTCCGGATTACTTTTGATATAAAGGCAGGGATGGTCTGTGTGCGCCGCAGCCAGGCGAAGCATCTGGTCTGTCTCCGCCGCCTCTTCTGCCAAAAATTGGCTGCCGATAGAAAATGCAAACAAACTGGAATCCGACTGTGTGACAAGATAGGTCTTGCCCGGCTCCAGATCCCAATGCGGTTTCTGCATGGAAAGCACGCAGGCGCCCTCTTCTTCCAATGTTCTTTTTGCCGCTTTTACTGTCGTAAAACTGCATGTCGATACGCCGATCCGATTCAATAAACGGTCTGCGGTTTCCTGAACTTTTATATTCATATTCATTTTCCTTTCCCACTTTGTATAATTTCTTTTCTTCCGGTTATACTCTTACTATAACCAAAGATAAAGTTAAAATACTTATCCTCCCCCCTTTTCAAAAAGGAGCCTCTTTCCTACCGATAGCGCAGGAGAGATGCTCCTTTCGTTATTAGATAGTAACTATTCAGGTTCCCCCTCTTCCACACATTCGCATTTCGAACACTTCGTGTTCTTTCCCGCCTTTGACAAGGCTAAAAATGCTCATATGCGGAGGGGGAGCCCTATTAGGATCTTATGTGGAAATCAAAGCCTCTTACGTGCAAGCACGACGATTCATTGCTTCCCATACATAAGATCCTGAATAGTTACATTAAATATTTATAATTCCCAATGACTGAAGCAGCAGGAATACTAGCAGAACCGGTGCCACGAAACGAATCATGACGATATACAATCCTTTTCTGCTGAATTTGTATTCTCCATTCTGCGTTACTTCATTGATGATGACATCCGGTTTCACAACCCAGCCGATCAAAATACAAGTAAGTACAGCTACGGACGGCATCAGAATATTGTTACTGATATAATCCATAATATCTAAGATCTGTGCTACGCTTCCATTTGGCAGCGGCAGTTCAAAGTAAAACAAGTTGTAACCGAGGCAGACAATGATTCCGCCGATAAATGCATAAATGGTTACAATGATTCCACCTTTCTTTCTCGACCAATGGAACTTATCCATCATACTTGACACGATAGCTTCCATGACTGACACGGAAGATGTCACTGCCGCAAAGAGCACCATCAGGAAAAATGCGACACCGATGGCGATGCCGACACCGCCCATCTGGTCAAATACTTTCGGAAGGGAAACAAACATCAATCCCGGTCCGCCGGACATTCCTTCAATTCCCATAAATACATAGATCGCCGGTACGATCATAAGGCCCGCAAGAAGTGCCACCACGGTATCAAAAATCTCAATCTGGTTGATGGATTTCATCAAATTTACATCTTTTGGCACATAAGAACCATAGGCTACCATAATTCCCATCGCTACACTGATGGAGAAGAACAGCTGTCCCATCGCATCCATAATGATTACAACCCAGTCTTTGAACGTCATTCCGCTGACATCCGGAACGAGATATACTTTTAAACCGTCAAGTCCGGTTCGGGTAACCCCATTCGCATCCGTGAATTTTATCGTCAGCGAATAGACGGAAATTCCAATGATAAGTACCAATAAGATCGGCATGATAAATTTGCTGGCTTTTTCAATTCCTTTATCCACGCCGCAAAGCACGACTGCCGCTGTCGCTCCTAAGAATATCATCATAAAGAAAATCGGTGCATACTGCGATGTAATAAAGTTGTTAAAGAAACTATCCTGCGCCGCATTATGCGCTTTGGCTGTCGCAAATACAGTGAAATATTTGACAACCCATCCACCGATCACACAGTAATACGGCAAAATGATCGTCGGTACCAGGCAGGCAAGTACGCCTAATTTTCCCCATTTTGGATGAATGGCTGCATACGCGGTAAGCGGGCTCTGCTTGGTCTTTCGCCCTATCGCGATCTCGGTTGTAAGAAGTGCAAATCCAAATGTCAATGCCAATATGATGTAGCAGATAATAAACACGCCGCCGTGATTTTTCGCTGCAAGATACGGAAATCTCCAAATATTTCCAAGTCCAACGGCACTCCCTGCTGCCGCCAGTACAAATCCCAGTGTCCCTGTAAAACTCCCTCGTTTTTTCTTTTCCATAAAGTCCTCCTGTCAGTGCGTTAATATCTTCTATAATAATGGATTATGGATTATAACGCAAGGATTTTTTTACAAATGCAACACCCGGTCTTTGATTTCCTGGGTTCTTCCCTGGTTCCAGAACTGGGTTCCGATATAGCCACAAGTGCGGCGGGCAACGAACAGTGTGTCGGTGTCGCGGTTACCGCAATTTGGGCATTCCCAGACAAGTTTTCCTTTTTCATCGGTTTTTATCTGAATCTCGCCGTCGTATCCGCAGGCCTCGCAGAAATCGCTTTTCGTATTGAGTTCCGCGTACATGATATTTTCGTATATATGCCGCATTACCGCAAGTACCGCCGGTATGTTGTGCTGCATATTCGGCACTTCCACATAGCTGATGGCACCGCCGGGCGACAGTTTCTGAAATTCCGATTCAAATGTCAATTTATCAAACGCGTTGATTGGCTCGGTCACGTGAATATGGTAACTATTGGTAATATAGTTTTTATCCGTCACGCCTTTGATCCGTCCAAACCGCTTTTGCAGGCATTTGGCAAATTTGTAGGTCGTTGATTCCATCGGTGTGCCGTAAACCGAATAGCTGATATTTTCGGCAGCCTTCCATTCGGCACATTTGTCGTTTAATTTCTGCATGACTGCCAATGCAAAATCATGTCCTTTTTTTGCCGTATGGCTTTCTCCGGTCATTCGCACGCACATTTCGTACAATCCGGCATAGCCGAGGGAAATGGTCGAATAACCGTTATACAATAGTTTATCAATCGTCTCTCCCTTTTTCAGGCGCGCAAGCGCTCCATGCTGCCACAGAATCGGTGCCACATCAGAAACAGTGCCGAGAAGGCGCTCATGACGGCAGCGCAGGGCACGGTGGCAGAGCTCCAGTCTTTCGTCCAATATTTTCCAGAACATGTCCATGTCGCCGTACGATGAGCACGCCACATCAACAAGATTGATTGTCACGACTCCCTGGTTAAATCTTCCATAATATTTATGGCTTCCATCCGGATTCCGCTGGCTGTCTTCCACCGTCAAAAAGGAACGGCAGCCCATGCATGTATACACATCCCCCCGTTTTAATTCACGCATGACTTTCGCCGAAATGTAGTCCGGAACCATACGTTTTGCCGTGCATTCGGCGGCAAGTTCCGTCAGATCATAATACGGGGAATCTTCCGAAATATTGTCCTCGTCGAGTACATAGATCAGCTTCGGAAATGCCGGTGTGATCCAGACACCTTTTTCATTTTTTACCCCCTGGATCCGCTGCGTCAGCACCTCGCGGATAAGCAGGGAAAGGTCATACCGCGTCTGGCCTTCCACTTCATCCAGATACATAAACATCGTGACAAACGGCGCCTGTCCATTGCACGTCATCAGTGTAATGAGCTGATACTGAATGGTCTGAATCCCGCGCTTAATCTCATCTAAAAGCCGTTTTTCCGTAATTTTCTTTATCTTTTCTTCGTCTTTTTCCAGTTCGTTTTCCTCAAATTCGGTTTCCACTTCTTTATATATTTTCTTTCGGCTGATGTCCACAAACGGCGCCAGATGAGCAAGAGAAAATGACTGGCCTCCGTACTGGTTGCTCGCCACCTGCGCTACGATCTGCGTCGTAACATTGCACGCGGTATAGAAAGAATGCGGTTTTTCAATCATTGTCTCGCTGATGACCGTTCCGTTTTGAAGCATATCTTCGAGATTGATCAGATCGCAGTTATGTTCTTTTTGTGCATAATAATCGGAGTCGTGAAAATGAATGATTCCCTCATTGTGCGCATCTACAATTTCTTTCGGCAGCAGCAGACGCATCGTAAGGTCCTTGCTGACCTGCCCCGCCATATAATCGCGCTGCGTCGAATTGATGCTTGCATCTTTGTTGGAATTTTCCTGATTGACTTCTTCGTTGCTGCACTCAATGAGCGACAAAATCTCTGCATCGGTCGTATTGGCTTTTCTCGCAATCTCACGCTGATAGCGGTAACGCACATATTTCTGCGCAATCTCGTATCCGCCCTCTTCCATAATGGCAATTTCTACCAAATCCTGAATCCGCTCTACATTGACGGCATGCGATGCCTTCTCAATCCTCTCCACCACTTTTCTTGTCACATCCGCAATCTGTAAAAGCGTCAGTTTCTTATCATCCGTCACCTCATTGTTGGCCTTTTGAATCGCATTGCTGATCTTTTCCGCATCAAACTCAACTTCTTCACCATTTCGCTTTATTACCCATACACTACCCATCTGTGCCTGTCATCTCCTATCTTTTCTTTCTGTTGCACGTTGGTGGTTTCCTTTTATCATAAAGGATATCGAGGAACTAACGTCTTTCGCCCCTGATATCTGCAAATATATAGTGTTTTGTTTTTCCCCAGCCACAACATATAGTATATATCATAACACTTTAAGGCGGGGATGTAAAGGGGAGATATTTATTATTTTCATGAAAAAGTGCCGGCAGACTACTTCTACCGGCGCATCATTTCTTTTCTCTTTATTTTCTTTTGAATTTTTTCCCTGATTTTCCGTCAAAGGTTTCTTCTAACTGCTGCAACAGTTTTTTCTGCTCTTTCGTAACGGATGTCGGGACATCGACAACGAAGTCCACATAATGGTTACCACGCAGTTTTTTGTTGCGCAGGGAAGGCACACCTTTTCCACGCAGACGCATACGCGTTCCGGTCTGGGTGCCCGGTTTGATCGTACATGCCACTTCTCCGTCGATGGTTTTTACCGTTACTTCGCCACCGAGTACGGCTTTCGGGTAAGAAATCTTCACTTCGGAATACAGGTCGTAGTCATGGCGTTCAAATTCTTCATGCGGCTGTACGTATACTTCTACAAGAAGGTCGCCACGTGCTCCGCCGTTGGTGCCCGGCTCGCCCTTTCCACGGATACGTACACTCTGGCCATGGTCGATTCCGGCCGGGATCGATACCTGGATCTTCTTTTTGCTTGCAATGTAACCGGTTCCGTGGCAGTCCGTACATTTGTCTTTGACCACTTTTCCTGTTCCATGACAATGCGGACATGTGGATACATTCTGTACCATACCAAATAAGGATTTCTGGGATGTCACCACCTGACCTTTACCACCGCAGGTAGCACAGGTTTCCGGTGAAGTTCCCGGTTTGGCTCCGGTTCCGTGACAGGTCTGGCATTCGTCTTTCAATGTCAGTTCCAGTTCTTTTTCTACACCAAAGCAGGCCTCTTCCAATGTGATGCGGACCTGCGCGCGGATGTTCGCACCTCTTGTCGGTGCATTGGGATCACGTCTTCTGGCTCCGCCGCCAAAGAAGTCGCCGAATATGTCGCCAAAAATATCGCCCATATCCATACCGGAAAAGTCGAAGCCGCCGGCTCCGCCAGCACCATTTTCAAACGCAGAGTGACCAAATTGATCATACTGACGTCTCTTATCCGGGTCGCTCAATACGGCATACGCTTCGGATGCTTCTTTAAATTTTGCTTCGGCATCTTTATCGCCGGGATTTGTATCAGGGTGATATTTTTTTGCCAATTTTCTATAGGCACGTTTCAGGGTAGCATCATCGGCATTGCGGTCTACCCCTAATACCTCATAATAATCACGCTTATCAGCCATTTTTATCCTCCATTCACTCACTCTTCGTTATAACCGACAGTACGACCCGCACCAGAGTACGAGCCGTAACATCGGAATCTATCAAGGTTGATTACAGTTCTCTGAAATCTCCATCGACAACGTCGTCTCCGCCGTTATCTGCTGTCTGCTGTCCTGCTGCTCCCATGTCCGGACCAGCTGCACCCTGAGCGCCGCCAGCTGCCTGCTGTGCCTGCTCATACATCTTAGCAAATACTTGCTGTGAGTTTGTCATCAAGGATTCTTTTGCTGCTTTCAATTCTTCGATATCAGCATCTGTCATAGACTCTGGCTGTGTTCTCTCAAGAATTGCTTTTACTTTGTCAATCTCAGCCTGAACTTTTTCTTTCTCCGAAGCATCTACTTTGTCACCCACTTCATTGAGTGCTTTCTCTGTCTGGAATACCATGCTGTCTGCTTCGTTGCGGGTATCGATGCCCTCTTTGCGTTTCTTATCCTGAGCTTCGAACTCAGCGGCTTCTTTGACTGCTTTATCGATATCATCATCGGACAGGTTAGATCCTGCTGTGATGGTAATGTGCTGCTCTTTTCCTGTTCCAAGGTCTTTTGCAGATACATTTACGATACCATTGGCATCGATATCAAAGGTAACCTCGATCTGAGGTACTCCACGCATTGCCGGTGGAATGCCATCCAGACGGAACTGTCCAAGAGATTTATTGTCGCGGGCAAACTGTCTTTCACCCTGTACTACGTTGATGTCTACTGCGGTCTGATTATCGGCTGCGGTAGAGAAGATCTGGCTCTTCTTCGTAGGAATTGTTGTATTTCTTTCGATCAATTTGGTAGCTACACCGCCCATTGTCTCGATAGCAAGAGAAAGTGGGGTAACATCCAGAAGAAGGATATCGCCGGCACCGGTATCTCCGGCAAGTTTACCACCCTGAATGGAAGCACCCAATGCTACACACTCATCCGGGTTCAAAGATTTATTTGGCTCATGTCCTGTCAACTGTTTTACTTTGTCCTGTACAGCCGGGATACGTGTGGAACCACCAACCAAAAGAACTTTGCTAAGTTCAGAAGCAGTAATTCCGGCATCTTTCAATGCATTGTTTACAGGAGTGGCAGTTCTCTCTACCAAATCTGCTGTCAATTCATCGAATTTTGCACGTGTCAGGTTCATATCAAAATGTTTTGGTCCTTCCTGTGTTGCTGTGATAAATGGAAGGTTGATATTTGTCGTTGTTGCGGAAGAAAGCTCTTTCTTTGCTTTCTCAGCAGCTTCTTTCAAACGCTGCATTGCCATCTTATCACCGGAAAGGTCAATGCCTTCTGTTTTCTTAAATTCGCTTACCATGTAATCGCAGAGTTTGTTATCGAAGTCATCACCACCAAGACGGTTATCTCCGGATGTTGACAATACTTCGATGACACCGTCACCGATCTCGATAATGGATACATCGAATGTACCACCACCAAGGTCGTATACCATGATCTTCTGCTC
>ULQE01019418.1_pt1 | contig 15236 bp, 28 predicted proteins | sample 1954171 | NCBI WGS metagenome assembly ULQE01 (sample SAMEA4835647, study PRJEB28245) | human gut metagenome | biome: gut microbiome; material: fecal sample | place: Denmark | collected 2008
CAAAGCCGATGCGGCGATGGCTGCGGCTGCAATAGTGTATTTCGCAGCTTCAATGCCAACCATCACACCGATCTCGTTCATCAGCCACATATTCACAAGGAGGAATGCCAGGACGATTGCCAACGTCCCAGCCCAAATCAAGATAAGTTCAACCAACGTCTTCACACTCAGCCCTCCCGTCCACCAACGGCACATTCTGCAACCGTGTTTTCGATTTTCTTGCGCAGCATTACACAAACCATGCGGATTTCTTTCAGCTTCAAGCCGGAACTAATAACCATGCCATACATATCATTTACGAGCTCGTACGCTTTGGGGGACATGTCATCCCGTGCAAGCTTTTGCTTGTATCTTTTGTTTTTGTACATTTCTTGTAGTCCTTTCTATGGATATGTTCTAGGCGGTCAGCTTCTCGGCTTTGCCATCGAATCTCCCGCTTTCCATAATATTTGCCGTTCATCTTTACCACCTATCAATCGTTCCAAGCTGTAGCCCAAGCACTACCTTGCCGTATGTTGTGCCAAGCTCCTTTGCCTTTTCTTTGATTTCGTCGATGGTATAGTCCTTATTTTTCGGCTTTGCCTTTTTCTGCTCCGGCTTCTTGTACTGGCCGCTTTTACCGCTTTCTCGATACTTCTCGCGCAGCTTTTTTTGCGAGTCTGCGTAAGCTGCTTTCGAGCACTCTGCGTGATACTTCTGGCAAACATTTCTCCGCACAAGTGGTTTACCGCACCAAGCGCAAGGAACAGGCTTTGCGGTTTCTTTGCGCTTTGCCTCAGTTCGTTTTCGGTTACGTTCTCTGCCTCGCTCCAAATTTGCAATGCTGTAGCAGTTAAGGCAGTATTTTCGATTTGCGGCTACCATTCCAAGAAGAACTCCACAACGCTCACAGTATTTAATCTCCACACCGCTCTCCTGCTTTCTTCTTGGCTTCCCGGTTATGCCTTTCAAAACACTGGTTCAGCATCTTTTCCATCCACAGCACCTTGTTGGCATCGTTTCTTGATACGCCAGCAGCCATTGCAAGCTTCAGTCTGCGCTTGTGGCTTTGTGCTTTACGAAATTCCATCACCAGCACTCACCAGCCTTATCTGTGATGAACTTCGGGACTTCCTTGCCTGTGGCAATGCACAGCGCAACCAGCTTTTCAACCCAGATGTCGTACAGGCTTTCTTTTGGCATATAGCACTGGCCAACACAAGACTTCTCAAATCTTTTCCAGATCGTCAGTACGACAGCGCCATCCGTGGCCGTCCATATTATGCCGTATCCTTCATTGTGCAGATTGTCCAAAATGTCTCGTGCTCTGCTTTTGGCTTCGTTGATTTCAAAGGCATCCCAGTGCTTTTTGCTTTCCTCGTAGGCTTCCACCGCCTCGTCAATGGCGTGGTGCGCTTCGTCCGGGTACTCAAGGTCTACCTTTAATGTGATAATCTTCTCCATGTTCAGTCCTCCACTTTCTTGCTCTTCTCCGTCTTTAAGAAGAGATTAACGAAATAGACCTGACCGATACCCGTCACCTTCGGGGTCTTATTGATAGAAGTGTGCCCATCAGAATGTGCAATAGACGTTTCCTTGATTTCAAACAAGCGAAGTTCCATAGACTTCTGGGTCGGCATATTGTAGTCTGTCCGCTTTCTGTCTTTAATCAGGTATCCGTTCTCACGCATCCATGAGAACAAGCGGTTCTGCCCCATCTGGATGCCGTTCTGTGACAGCAGCTTTGCCATTTCACCAACAAGAATGCTTTGGCTGCTTGCGCTCACTGCGTCAGCGAAAAGCGCTTTCGGCTTCATGGTTTCAATCTGCTTGTCCTTCTGTTCCAGCTCCTCATGCGCTGCGATCAGTGCAGTTGCAAGAAGTTGCGAGCGGGTAAGCTGCGGTGCGTTGTAGCTTCCAGTCTTACGGATTGTAGGAAGCACATCGTTCGTTACCCATCTGCGGAACGGAGCCGCTTCCGGTTTGTCGCTGCGAAGAATGACATGGTACAGGCCGCTTTCGTTGACGATTACCATTTCCTGTTTGCCGCCAAGGGTGTCAATCAGACTGACGCCCTTTTCGTCATCATCTAATCGGTCAGCAGCCATGCGGTTATTGCTAATACCAAGCACAGCGCACACGTCTTTCAGAACGAACCATGCTTCGCCGTCCATATCAACCGTGCGAACTTTGCTGTTCTGATATTCAAAAACTTGAATGTTTGCCATTTTTTCTCTCCCTTCTTACACTCCCGAATCCTGAATATTCAAAATCCGGCAGATGCTTTTCTTGATGCCGGGCGTTTTCAGCTTCCCTGTCTTAACCTTGAAAAGGTAAGAACGATCAAAATATCGTCCGGTGTCCTCCTTGACTTTTTCAATCAACCAGTCATTAGTCTTGTCTTTTTGGATAAGAGCAATCTCGATTTGTTTGCCAAAGTCACACAGAGGTTTTTTTTCAGCCATTATTTCACCTCCGGATATTGATTTTTACGCATAAGTGTAATATAATGAAGTTGCTAGAAATCATTCATTACGCCTTCGCGGTACGGTCTTAGTATAATACGCTTTCGCGTAAAATGCAAGGCCTTTTTAAGCGTTCGCGTAATTTCAGCAAACCTTACAATGCGAGGACTGGAATTATGGCAAACTTGTACGAAAATATTGAAAAACTCTGCAAGCAGCGTGGAGTAAACGTGACCACTATGTGCAAGGAATCGGGCGCAAGCCGTGGGTCTTTGACCGATTTGAAGAACGGGAGAAAGCAAACCTTGAAATATGAAACGCTTGATAAGATAGCTTCTTATTTTGAAACAAGCGTGGATGCTTTGGTTTCTGGCGAGCAAAAAGAAAACCCGCCCCAGCAGCCGCAAAGCGAAGTTGACGCGGATATTAAATGGATTGAGCAGAAGCTAGTAGAGATGCCGAAAGAAAAGCGTGAAGCTTTGATGAAGCTTATCAGAACTATGTGAGGTGATGGCGTGGGCAAAAAGAAATTCAGCAAAGAAGAACTGCTGAACGACAAAAGTTCTCACATGGGCGATAGATTTCTGTTTGCATTTGGTGCGCTTTTCTTGGTTGCTTCTTTTATTTTTCTTATGTATTCGTCAACTGCCTTTTTAATCGTTGCAGCCATCGGAGTTGTGATGTTGATAAAAGGCAAACACGGATATGATATGTTTCTTGAAAGAGAAAAGCTAAAAACAAAAATGTACGAAACGCCTGTGTCTGCAAAGATTGTTGGTTCAGGAGAAAGCAAGAAAGCGGGAAGTGCCGCAGTTCGCTCCGCTGTTGGTGGTGCGGTAGCCGGTTTGCCCGGTGCTGTTTACGGAGCAGCATCCGCAAAATCTAAAACCAGCGTCACGTTTTATGTGACGTATGAAGATGGGCATCACGGAAGCGAAACTGTAAATTCCGATTCTAGCCGGTTCTTAAAACTGATGAAGGTCTGTGAAGATTGACCCGGTACAAATAAAACCCCTTGCGCCGGGCTTTTGGTAGCCTTATGCGCAAGGGGTTTTGTCATGCATTGGTTATCACTTCTTTTGCTACCGGAATCTTTTCAGGGTGTTCCAATAGCCATGCAATAAATCGGTCAATCTTGGCTCTTTCCTGTTCACTCATTGTGGCATATCCTCCCGATCGGTAAGTGCAGATGTTCATTTGATACGATTATACATCTTTTAGTTGTCAAGTCAATGTATTTTTAACAACTTCGTAAAAATCGAACGTTTTCTTCGCATCCATTACTTCACATCAGGGAAGCCAAAAATTGCAATGACAATGATTAAGAGCCACATTAAATTTAAGTTACCCTTTGCTTTGTAACATTCCGTTGAGCATAGAGCGAAAGGGGTTTTCAGGCAGCTTGTCCAGAACATCTGCTTTGACAAGCGCGTTCGTGCTGATGCTGTGCGAAACATTGTTTAGCTGTACAATGGCATCGTCCAAGTCTTTTACAGTTGCTCCACGCCGTTCCATTGACTGGAGGAAAGTTTTCACTTCTTCAAGAACGACAGGGTTTTCGGCTTTATAGAATCCATTCGTAAAGTCCATCTTCTTCTCCTTTCACAGTTCTACAAGCTGTCCGTCAATGCGTTCGATGTTATCTGCCGGGTCGCGCCCTTCGTCTAAGGCGGCTACGGCGCGTTCCAGAACGTTTTTTGCTTCTTCATAAGCAAACTTATCTGCATCGTTGTTTGCAAGGTTGTAGACCAGTTTTAAAGCGGTCTGGCGGGCATAGGGAATGAGCATGGTGTCAATCTGATTCATACACTAACCCTCCCACGGTTTCGGCGTTTTGTTTTCGTTCGGCTCAGATGCGGGCATTCCGTCAATGATAATCATGTTGTTACCTCCTGTTTTGATCGTTTTTTCGATGGTACAGTTATAACACAGGCTGCTGTTGGTTCTCCATAGCAGCTTTTTCCATTTTTTGGCTTGTCGAATCCGGCAGTTTTGTCGGATTTTGTTGAAAGGGTGAGAATTTATGGATGAATATTTAGTAAGAACAGCCAAAGCATTAGAGATAGCTCGAATGCGTTCCGGCTTGAGCCAGCAGAAGTTGGCGGCAAAAATGGGCGTGAATCGTGGCACGGTCGCTAATTGGGAGCAAGGTCTGGCAGCCATTTCCCTTCCGATGGCTATGCGCTGGTTCACCTGCTGCGGCGTATCGGTGGCTCGATACATGGACGCTTGCATTCACCCAGGGCTGCTGGAACACCTGGAAGACGACCTTTCCGATCTGGAGAAACGGCAGATTCTCATAGATGCTATGATGGAATGTTCCTCCTATGAGATAGATGCTTTGTTGTACATCCGGTACGGAGATCACGGCTCAGACCACATCGGCGTATTGACGGAGATTCTGGCAAACCTCCACACGCCGTTGAAGGACAGGGTCGCTGTCTGCCGGATGGTGTCTGGCAGCTATGAGATAGCGCAGGCTACCGGAACAGACCCAGACCCGAACGGAACCGCCCCAAAGATGGAGATTCTTTATCAGGCGCAGGACGCTGGAACGGAAGCAGCCATGAAGTCCAACGATTCCTATACCGTGAATCCAAATAATATAAGTGGCTGATTGTCGAATTATCGCAGTTTTTGAAGAACATTTTGTCCACGTTCATCCACTTTTTGTACACCTATCGGGCAAATTTACCTTGTCAATCCGTCCCCCATAGGCTGTAAATCGACAACATTCGCGCGTAATAAATAACGAATTATCGTTAATCTGTTGTCTGTGATTGGTCGCCTTGTCAATCTGTCCCCCATAGCATTGAATTAAAAGTTTTTCATCCACTTTTTGTACACGTTAGGTAAAGCTAACCGCTAAGCGTTTCAACCTTTCGGATGTTGAACAGCTGTTTATTTGGTAGTATTCGCTTTGTGTTTTCCACTTTTTAAGAGAGAAAGAAAAGATTTTGTGGAAAATTTTCTTCTTCTGCTATTAGTAGAAGTTATTTTATAATCTTGTTAATAGTCTTGTTTTATATAATGTAAAGAGGTGTACAAAAAATGGATATAGGTGTACAGATTGTGGAAATAGGTGTACGAAATGTGGACAGTTAGGTGTACAAAAAGTGGAAATAGGTGTACACTTGCTATTGATTTGTACACCTATCTGTGATATACTCTTATACGAGAGGAGGCGTGATAAGATTGTCTGATATTAAAGGCGGGAACTTGGTTGAAAAAAGCAGACAGCTTGTTTGGGCAAAGTTCACTGATTATACAGCAGGAGAACTACGGTTGCTTGAAGTTTATCTTAGCCGTATCAATCCGAGAGACCCTGAAACTTCAACGGTTCAGTTTACGTTACAAGAGTATTGCGAGTTTTTGGGGTTGAAAATCAACTCTAGGAATTTGAAAGCACAGGTCAAGCATTTCATCGACAACTCCGTTGAAGTTCCTAGAGGTGACGGTTCAGGCTCGTTTGACTTGTATCCCCTGTTCAGTAGAGCAACTGTAAACTTTGAACCTAGCTTGATGAATATTACTGTGTCGTTATGTTGTAACCCGCTTCTGCAACCTGTTTTCTTCGACATTGCAGAGCGTGGATATGTCAAGTACCGTTTACGCTACACAGCAAATATGAAATCGCAGTATAGCATTTTGCTGTATTCAATTCTCCGAGAGTTCATCGGACGTGGCGTGAGCCAGCCCGAAATTACGTTGGATAGATTAAGGGAACAGCTTGGCGCAAGAGAACCTAGTTATCAGGAGTTCAAGCATCTTAGGCGGCGTGTCATTGATATTGCGGTAGCTGAAATAAACGAAGTATCAGACCTGTGCGTTGAATATGACAAGGTCATGAGAGGCCGCAATGCGGTTGCCGTGAAGTTCAATGTAGCTTTCAAGTCTAATGAGCCAGTCATAGACGTGGAAGCTAACGAGGTTGAAAGCGTAGAGCTAAAAGATGTTCCAAAGAGCCAACGACCTGCCAGAAAGCCCCGCAGCGGCGCATACGAGGATGTGGATTGGGCATCTATTACGCCGGAGATGTCTAAAAACCAGTGCATCTTGACCGCAAAGCTGGTGGCAAAGAGATTGCCGGAGAAGTATCCGAACATCAAGCCTAACAAGAAAAAAGAAGCTGTTGTGAACATCATTGAGAATGCATACAGGATTCTTGTCAGTGAGCGACTTGATAGGATTGAAAAAGACCCCGGCGCTTATATGTACTCAATTTTGAAAGAAGCAGACCTTGACGATTATGCTACGTTTGACGATAGCTTCTTAAAGTAGTCGGATGTAGCTCATTGAGCAGATGATGCAGAAAGGAGCGAGAATGGGTTGGATTAGCGTAAAAGATAAGATGCCAGACAAGTACGTTCAGATTATCATTTATGATAAAGTGATGGGTGTTACTTTCGGTTATTATGGTGACTTCAAAGGCGAAAAATGGTATACAGATGATGTGTTGACGGATGCGTTCTATGGAAACAATAGTGAAACGCAACTGATTGATGATAATGTGTTATATCATGTAACCCATTGGATGCCACTTCCTGAAGAACCAGAAAAATAAAGAAAGAGTGATAAAATGGCAAAAATCATAGCTGTCGCCAACCAGAAGGGCGGCACAGGAAAGACAACCACAAGCACCTGTTTGGCTGGCGCGTTGCAGTTGCTTGGAAAGAAAGTTTTGCTGGTGGACTGCGATGCCCAGTGCAACGCAACGGACACATATGGCGCACAGACAGAGGACGTATGCACCCTGTTCGATGTAATGACCCGGCAAGGCACGGTCGAAGAAGGAATCCAGCACTGTGAAGCTGGTGACATTCTTCCGTCTGATAACGCATTGAAGGACATTGACGAGCAGCTTGTCCGGGATATGGGCAAGAACTTCCGGCTGCGAGAAGCCCTTGAAAGCGTGTCCGAGCAGTATGATTACATTGTGCTTGACACTCCACCGCAGCTTGGTCTTGCGCTTGTGAACGCACTGATCGCCGCCAACAGCATCATTGTCCCCATCACAGCAGACCGATACGCACTGGCTGGTTTGAGCCAGCTTTCGCAGACCATTGGCGATGTTCGCAGATACTTCAATCCGACTTTGAAGATTGAAGGTCTGCTCCTGAACCAGTACAAGAGCCGCGAGAACCTGTCCAAAGAGGTTGTGGAGCAGCTCCCTGTGATTGCACAGAGCATGGGCACAACCCTGCTGGATGTGAAGATTAGACCGTCTATGGGCGTTCGTAAGGCGCAGGCAGAGCGGCACAGCCTGTTTAGTGGTGACACAGCAAAGAGCACCAGCGCAGAGGATTTCAAAGAACTGGCAAAGAGAATTGTAGGGGAGGACAATAAATGAGACTGATTGATGCAAATGAAGCGTTAAAACTTTTTGAAGAGAGATTTGGAAACTTCTTTACGCCGTTTGTCTACAATGCGCTTTACGACGTTATATGTGACGTAGAAACGATTGACATTGACGAGCTGACAGATAAAGATAGATGGATTAGCGTTACAGACGGACTTCCTGAAAGGCACAAGACCCCATGCCCTCGTGGAAACAATCCTGATTTTAGCAATGTAAGCGAAACCGTATGGATTTGCACGCAGGAAGGGTATACGATGGAAGGTACGTTGGAGGGTGATTCTTGGTTTGATGATATGGGGCAGTGCCTTTCAGACTATTTTGAGGATATGGCAGGTCATCATGTCACGCATTGGATGCCCCTGCCTAAGCCGCCAAAGGGGGATGTAGAATGAAATCAACCAGCAAAAAATCCTCAGGCTTGCTTGGCGGGTTTGATTTCCAGCCTATTTTTTCGGAACAGACATTAAGCCGAAGTGAGCCAAAGGAAGAAGAAGTAAGCCAAACAAAGCCGAGCGAAGCCGAACAAGCACCGGTTAAGCCTAGTGATGCCACAGACAGCAAAACACAGCCAAACAATACCGTAGTAAGCGAAAGTAAGCCAAAGAAGCTGAAACAAGCGAAGGAAGTTCAACGTCTTATCGAACAAGGCGATGTTTCCGGCGCACTAGCCGAAGCTGGTTTGACAAAGAAAAAAATCCCGATGCCGGAATCGCATCAGGGCGTTGCAAGCGGAGATGGCAAGCGTTCCAAGCGTATTACCATCCTTATGAGCGAGGAAGAGCGCAAGTACATCAACCGTGAAGCACGGCGGCACGGAATGACGATTGGACAGTTCGTGTACGCTCTGGCAGTTGCGGCGGCAGAGGGAAAGATTGAATTGGAGGATTTCTTAGATGAATGACGTATGGATTGACATTGGGCAGAAATATGAAGCAATGGAAAATATGGGATGCAAGCCTTATGGCTTCAAGCGAATTCCATCAAATTTTGTGTTTGACGAAGATAAGTCGGTAAAATGGAACAAAGAGCAAGCGCAAAAGAACAACGATGATTACGACAATGAAGTTAAGCGGCTGAATCAAGAGAAAATGAAGCGTAGGGATGAAATCTACGAAGAGATTTATAAAACAATTCAAGAAGAAGTCGGTTTTGGGATTTCAGAAAAGAAAGCGGCAAAAATTTGGGCGTACGCTTACGATAGAGGGCATTCAGCAGGATGGTATGAAATAATCGCAAATTTGGAAGAAATTGAAGAACTTGTAAAGTTCGTATTGGATAAAAAGAACTGAGTTGGAGGATTGAAGCATGATGAGGTCGAAGGAATTTTACGAAGAAAGCATTAGCCGTTTACAGAAAATGGTTAAGCATGGCATTTACGTTCTTTTGTTCGATGCTTTTGCCGTAGCAGTTCAGATTCCGTTTATCTTTGCTGGTAAATGGGTTGCAGCGCACTTGATTTTGTCCATCGCCGTATCTTTTGCGGCTGGATATAGTTTTAACACGCTTGTGGATAGTAAAAGACAACTTGATATGTAAAAGGCAGATATGGAGTTGTACTACACAGATGTGCAGAGGAATTAATATGACGAAACAAGAGCGAGTTGCAAGAATTGCAAAATACTACACAACTTTCCATTTGTTTGACGATTGGTATCTTGTTAGGCGCTATCCCAAACGCTTCCATAGTTGGAAAAGATTCGTTCCGTTGTATATACTAATGCACATCAAAGAAGAATAATCTATGTGAGAGGAAAAAAAATGCGTACATACAAGCCACGCAAGCACAGAAGCAAAGAGGAACAAGCCAAAATAAACGCAGAGGTAGCAAAACGTAAAGCAAAACTGGCTGAAAAGTACAACACTGACACTCAATATTACAAGGGCATTCCTGTTGAGCTGATTGTAAGAGAGGACTACGGTTGCTACAAAGCAAAGCGTTTCAAAATAAACGGTAGTAATCAAAACGTGTGGATTCCAAACTGCTATCTTGAAGACGACGGAACAATCAAGGCGAATATGAACATTGATTTTGTATTTCGTAAGTCTGTAAACCAGTTAAACAAAGCGGGAATCACGCAAGCGATTATTGGTATCAAACGTAAAATGCCGGAAACAGATGTGCCAAATCTCAAAAGCACCATGCAAACAATCGGAGATACAGGAACTTGATAAAGCACAAACCCCTGTGCAGTCATTACGACTACACAGGGGTTTCATTTTACTTATCAGCAATGCAATCCCAGTAGAGATATGCCTTGCCATCTGCGGCATCTGCGTCCTCAAGGAACGCCTTTGCCATGTCAGCGTAGAAGCCCGGAGTGTCAACGGACTGGCGCTTTGCAACCTGACAATAATCTGAGTACATCATGTTCATGACAGCCCAGAAATCGTTCGGGTCACAGGTAATGTTGCGCTGTTTCGCAACGTCCTGCGTCTGTTCTAGCGTCCAGTGACAGCCCTTTGTGCCGTCAGCGTTCACCATGCTGTCGCACCATTCCTCCGCTTCATCGTGGGTGAGGTGCTGGCGCGGCATCTTGATGGAGCGGCTGTCTGCGCCGCCACGTTCGTACTGTCCCGACCGCTTATCCCAGTCGCCGTTCTGCGAGAAGCCGATTTGCGGCATCTTACGCCCATACTCTACGTCAGGGTAGCGGGGGATAGGGTAGGGGTCGATATAACGGTTCTCCTCTTGCGGATAGTAGGAATAGCGGTCCTTGCCATCTTCCAGCTTACGCAGACGGCGTTCCATCTCACGTTCCCTGCGATCACGCTCTTCCTCAAGGCGGTCGCGCTCCGGCTCACGGTTTTTGTCGTGGTCACGAAGCATCATCATGCGGCGAAAATTAGTCTTGCCCATAATCTACACCTCCTCAAGAAATAGACGCGGGTGCACCAGCGTGGGAACGGCAGAAGCAGCCAAGATACTTGAACGTGCCGGTACCGGTCGCAGACGTTGCCACACGAGTAGCATAGCGAGTGCGAGTGTGGATGCTCTCAGCGGTTGCCTGAGCGCAGTTGCAGTCGGTCAGAGGGTATGCGGTAGTTCCTGCACCGATGGTAATGACAACAGGGGCGTTGATGGTGGTCGTGTCCGGGATGCTCTGGGCAACCACGATGCAATACTTCTCTCCGTTCTGGTATGCGCCAGCAGGGATATTGATGGTTAGCGTGTCATTGGCGAACGTCACCGCATCCGAGATGACGAGGTGCGGGCAGAGTTTGCAGCTTGTTTTGCAAGCCATAGTGTTTTCCTCCTAAAAAATCAGGGGCAGAGGTGTCTTACCCCTGCCCCGATGGTTCACCCGGTTTTATCGGGGAGTGTGTTGGTTAGCAGCAGCCGCAACAGTTCACGCCAACGTTGGGATTTGCCACCTGATAAGCGGGAATCGGACGAGGATTGACCCGGTTCAGGATGGTATCAGTCTGCTGGGACATCACGGTGGTCAGAAGCGCATTCTGCCGATCCTGAGAAGCGGCGAACTTCAGGTTCTGGTTCTCAGCGGTCAGAGTGGCAATCTTATCCTGCGTGAAGTAGTCCATCATGCTGCGGAAGTTGGCGTTGCAGTTGTCCACGATGGCACGGGCGTTGTCTGCGATAGCCTGACGGGTAGCGCAGTCCTCCGTTGCAATGGTGTACTTCAGGTCACCGATCAGCTGCTTGTTCTCGCAGCAGCAAGATGCCAGCTGCGTGGCAAGGGCGGTCTGACCCGCCTGCCGTGCATTGCCCTCCTGCATGATGGCAAGGTTGATGGCGTTGTCGCCATTGGACACGCTGCGTTCCAGACCGTTCACCAGCTGTGCGTTCTGGTAGCCAAGCTGGCAGATGGCGCTGTTCACGCCAGCAAAGCCGTTCGCAATGTTGGCGTTGATGCCATTGATCTGCGCCAGCTGGTCATAGCCCAAAGAGCAGATACCGCTCTGAATGCCCGCCAGAGAACGGGAGGTGTCCTGCTGATAGAAGCCCTCAGACAGAGCCGCACGGGTGTCGTTACCGCCCTGCCCGGTTGCGCCAGTGCCGACCAGATAGGGGATGTAGCTGTTCATGCCGTTGTCACCGCCGTTCCGGCCATAGCCGTTAGTGCCCCAGCCGAAGATGATAGCGAGGATGATGACAGCCCACAGACCTTCGTTGCCGAAGAATCCGCCGTTGTTATTGCCGCCGTCCTGCCCAGCTAGATAGCCAGTTGCAAAATCGTCCATAACAAAACTCCTTTCAGTTTTGCGTTATGCCATCCCACCGCCGTATGCGATGGGCGAAGCCAAACAAATGCGGTTTTTGTCAAGTCCGCAAAACTGAGAAGCGTTTCGCTTAGAGGGATGCGTTATCGGGGCAGCGTCAGATTCAGGACGCTTGCCAGTTGGTTCAGGTCGATGCCGCGCTCTTTGGCGAGGTTCTGCGCCATCGTTCGGAGCTGTGCTTCGTTCTTGCCCTGAATCAGGTTCAGACCCTGCATGATAGGGGCGCTCTGCCCACCCAACTGCTGGATAAGACCCATCGGGTTTTGCCCGGCACGAGCCAGATTTGCAAGCTGCATGATAGGGCTGTGAGTAATCATGTCAAACGGAGAAGGCATCGCTTATTCTCCTTTCTTCGCTGTGGCAGTTGGCTTAGAGAAGCTCTTCTGCCACTTTTCCAGTTCATCCAGCCGGTGAACAAGGGCATTGTACTGCTCAATAGGCACATACTGCTGTGTCGGTGCAGCGGTCTGCTGTGCCTGTTGTGCTTGCATCTGCCTCCACGCTTCCGGGCTGTAAAACTCTAACACGTCAGATTCGCAAGTGTTCGGATTCAGACGTTTGCAGTAGATGACCCCACTACGCAAATCCGGGCAATACGTCCATCTTCCGTATAGATCAGACGGTATCGCCAGAAATTCTTCCCTGCTGGAAACAGGCCTGCCGAGCAGCCAACCGCCGTCCTGTGCCGACTGCTGAACAGGCTGCTGCCCATTCATCGGCTGCGGACGCTGCGGCTGCGCCTGTTGCATCTGCGTGTTCGGTAGGGGAGTGGCAAGCCCTACTGTTCCCATTCCGCCGTAAGGATTGACGGGCTGCTGTGGAACGTAAGGTGCTCCAGGTGTCTGATAATAGCTCATAAAACATCCCTCCTTGTGCTCTCAGTGTACCGCATCAGCAAAAAGCGAAGGACAACGAAGGTACAACGAAGGACAAAAAAGAAAAGCGCCCACACGGAAAAATCCGCATGAGCGCTTAAAAATATAAATATACTTATATAAAATGATGACAAAATAGAAAGTTTTACCGTTTTATTTGCAAAAAAATCCCCCGTTTTGCCTACAAAGTACCCCACATGAAACGCAGGGCTTCGGCAAAGCAGGGGAGTTTTTTTGTAAAATCAAGAGCGGAACTGCCCACAGGCAATGCCGTTCTCTACAAAGGCCGGAGCCTTTCAAGTCTAAAGGCGTCTCCCGCATGGTGCGCACTGCAAGTAGGCGGGCGGGAGACTGTATCATCAAAAATGCCTACTTCTGCTATCGAAATTTTGACGTATGCGCACTATTCAAAACCGTTCAAGCATTTTCGGGCTTGCTATGGCTGGACTTGAACCAGCGGCAATAGGCGGTGTCCCGCCCTGCTCTACCAACTGAGCTACATAGCCTTTTCAAATATCCACCCTAATGTGCTTCTTCGAGAGGCCGGGTAGATTTCGTTGATGTTATTATACCACAATCCGTGCAAAAAGAAAAGCGGCAGACCCGAAAGCCTGCCGCTTCAACGCGCTTCATAAGAAAACGCGCCCAATTAAAAGTATAGTATCACACATTCAGTATTTTGTCAATAATTTTCAGCCTATTGCCGATTGATGTCCGACAATACGGCACACGCGCTGCAATATCAACTTGGCATAGCTGTTCAACGTACCGCAACCGGGCGATTTTCCGGTCATACCTCCCAAGCGGAGCACGTTTTATCACAGCTTTTATCTGTTCTGCATTAAGCCCTTGCAACGCTTGTGGAAAGACTACGCGAGCCGCCGCCACAGGCAGCACCGAGCCAGAAGGGCTGCGGAAGCTGTCCGGCGTTGCGCTTAGATACGCATTTTACCATATTGAGACCGTAAATTTGCATTTTTTTATCAAATTTGAGCCTTAATACCCCGATTTTGTTGGCTTTAACAAAATCGCAGACCATTTTCGTGATGTCACGAAATTGCTCTTGTATGGCGTACATTTTGTTGGTGTCAACAAAATGCTCGTATGTAGTGCTTGCCATGATATCCTCCTTTACTCCTTTTCCAGTGCCGCTTTCATGCGATCAAAGAAAAACTGGATAACGATGCCGATGGTCTCATCGGTAATGGCCCACGAGATGAATTTGCCCCACTTGCTTGTGGCCAGGGCCGCGCGGAGCATCTGAGCCACCCAGGCTTTGCGCTCCGCGCCTTTCTTGGTGCCCTGGATGTTCTTTTCTGCCTGCTCGATGAGCTGGAGCACGGTGGGCTTGACCGCCGCACCATACCCCAGCCGGATGCAGCCCAGGGCGTAGAAGATGAAGCCGCCCAGCATCAGAGCCAGGGCCACCGGTCCAGGGACGGCGCTCAGGATTTTTGCTGCTGCGTCCATGCGCTTTCTCTCCTCTCATACAAAAATTTGTCGATTTCCTCCGCGCTCTGCTCCATTGCTTTGATATTATCACCTGACAGCTGAGCGCCTAAAACGGCGCGGTTGGAACGCAAAAGGATGGTGATAGCGTTTTCCAGCGCCCCAAAATGCTCCAGATCGCGGCTCAGAGCGGCAGAGTGATTAGAGTAGCCCGTCTCAAGCACTCCCACGCGCCTGTCCAGCTCATCCAGCCGCTTGTCCTGTGCATCGCCGGGAGCCTGTGCCTTTTTGATGTACTTGTGGATTATGTCCAGCACCTTGTCCAGCGTAATCGCTGCCGCGCACGCACTGCCAAAGATGCCAACAATCCAAATCAAAGCTTCTTTTTCAGTCATGTGCCCTCCCTGAGCCGCGTCAGGCCCTTTGTCTTGATGATCTTCGGATAGTTGCGGGTGGTGACGTTCAAGTCTACGTTGCCCATGATGCCCGGAACAGAGCCCTTGCTGGTGTGTTGGTGGGCGTGGTAGATGTAATCCACTTTGGGCGTTTCGCCCGTGTAGTCGGCCAGCCAGACGTCCCAGCGGCCTGCCAGGCGCTGCATGTCCAACTCATAGCTGTAGCCCGTGTAGGTGTACAGCTGGGCGTAAAAGCCCATGGCTTCCACTTTTTCCAGCGCATACGCCACCACGTTGGTGAGGTCAAGCGTAGAGAGGGGCTTGAGCTTGTTTTCTTCCACGTCCACGCACACGGGCATGGTGAGCTCTTTGCCGCGTACCGCTTCCCGCACAAGGGCCAGCTCGGCATCCGCCATAGCTTCGCTGGTGGCGTAGGTGTAGTAGTAGACGCCCACGTCCAGCCCAGCGGCCCGGG
>ULQE01013698.1_pt1 | contig 15045 bp, 5 predicted proteins | sample 1954171 | NCBI WGS metagenome assembly ULQE01 (sample SAMEA4835647, study PRJEB28245) | human gut metagenome | biome: gut microbiome; material: fecal sample | place: Denmark | collected 2008
GGAGAAGGTACGGTCGCAATATAGCTTTTACGAATACTTGAGAGAGAAAATATAAACAACTCTGCCCCAATATACCTCCGGCTCAACTGTCTTTTATAGGACACAGACGTACGGCAGTTCCTCCACTACGTGCTTGCCGAATGGTGAGGGTATCACTATAAGTCACTTCGCGCTCTTCTATAAGTATAGCAGCAGGACATGTCTCATAATCGGCCTCAGGAGCATCACGATAAATAGTAGCCAGATATCTTTTATCTGTATCGAGAAAAGACAGACTGATATTAGCCGTTCGTTCCTCATCTCCCGTGATACTGCCTATATACCAGCATCCCTCTCCTTTATCACAACGGGCAATAGTAACATAACTGCCAATGCATGCTTCCGGCACCACTGTTCTGCTCCAATCTGTAGGACAAGATACTATAAAATTAAAAGGTTCCGGATTAGCCTCGTAATTCTCTATTTCATCCGAAACCATTTGTAACGGTGAATAGAGCACCACAAACAGCGCCAATTGTTTGGCCAGTGTGGTATGTACACGTGTCTGTGGCATTACATCGTTAACAAACCGAAACGTCACCGGTGTAAAGTCCATCGGGCCTGCCAACCCACGAGTGAAAGGCAATATTACGGTATGAGAGGGAGGATTTCCACCATCTACATCCCAAGCGTCCCATTCTTGTCCACGTACTCCCTCTTGTGTCATCAGATTAGGAAAAGTACGCTGCAAACCTGTAGGAATCACCGGTTCATGATTATCAATACAGATACGGTGACGGGCAGCAGCCTCTATTACCTTGCGATAATGAAGTACACCAAACTGACTGCTATGATATTCTTTCCCATCAAGCAAATCGCCCACATAACCCGTTTTTACTTGATGCACACCATATTTCTCATAGAACTTGAAACCATCTTCCATCTGATTTTCATAATTGGAAACATTACCGCCAGTTTCATGATGTCCTATCAAAGCTACTCCTTTGCTACGCCCATAATCAGTAATACGTTGTATATCAAAATCGGTATAAGGTTTTGTGAAACTAAACTTCCAAGTAGCCCAGTCTTCATTCCACCCTTCCACCAGTACACCTCCCAGGTTATTGGCAGCAGCAAAATCGATGTGACGCATTGTATTCTCTGTTGTGGCCCCATGATGGGGACCGGCATGCCAGGTGTTATGCTTCATGTGATAAGTCCACCAAATTCCAATATAGCGCATAGGTTGTATCCAGGAAGTATCGGTTATACGACAAGGTTCATTAAGATTTAACATGAGACGGGAAAGAAGCAAATCACCGGCAGATTCAGCCACTATCATTGTACGCCAAGGAGATACACGGGTATCGGTAACACGTACTTTCTCACCTGTACTCCAAGGTGTAAGAGCCGCACGTAATGTAACCGTTTTATTATCTTCAACTTGTTCAACCGGCTTCAAGTTCATGGCAGCATAATCTGTAAGATTTGCTTCATGAATAGCCAAATAAAGGCTATCTGTTGTCTCAATCGTCACCGGAGTGCTTACCCATCCCATCTTACTAAGAGTTTTTTTCTCAAATAAGGCCTCGTAAAAACGAACTCCTTTCACTGGAATACTCCAAGCATCATAATCTGCAGGAAAAACGAATTCAGTCACTTCGTCATCAATAAGAAACTCTTGTAGCTGTTGCTGGCGCGGGAACTCATACCGGAATCCCATCCCATCATCAAAAAGACGAAAAATAATATTCAGTTCCCGCTCCAACGATGTTTCTTCCTTGAGGCATACCCTCAATTCATTATAATGATTTACAATTTCAGCCTCTTCCCCCCATACTGGTTGCCACACATCATTATGCGAATCATGCTTAACCTCTTTTAGAACGAAACCAGTCAAAAGATCTGGCGCATCCTTCAAAACCAATCCCAGACGTGAAGGAAGTAAAATATTCTTCCCCGCATGTCTTAAACAATATCGGGGAGCACCTTCTTCATCAAGTGTAAACTCTAAAGAAAGTTTTCCATTTGGAGAGGTCAACTTGATATGTTCCTGCTGGCATGAAATCATCCATAGGCCTAAACATAAAGCAAGTATAATCTGTAGCGTTTTTTTTTAGTTTCATAGTCATTACCGAATTTAATTTTATATATCCAATTCTTATTTTATAAGTCTACTGACAAACAGTCCCTTTCCTTCCTCAGCCGGAATAACACAGAAGTTTACGAAACCACAGACAGACTCCGGTTCAAGCAACGTGGCAACCAAATTTCCTAAAGGTTGTGCCAAAGGTACCAACCAACTACCTATTGGAAGTTCTACATTATCTTCATAGACATCCGTTTCTACATTTACCGGATGAATCCCCTCCCATTCCTTCTCTGCACGATACAGACGGGTTACTTTGTAACGCTCAACTTTTGCTTTTTGTACACGGGTAACTTGCTCAATGTGTACACCCAACGCTCGAAGCTTACATACTGCTTCTGTACAGGGAGCATCGAGCAGATAAGCCTTAGGGCGAGTACGCATCAATTGAGGTGTTGCCTGCATGGCATCAAGGGTTGGCAGTTCAGTCTTAAACAGTTCATTGGCCTTATAATCGATAAAAGAGACTACATGACGTACAGTATCCGAAGTGAAAGTAACATATATCGGTTCAGTAGCTTTCAAGGTGCGCTTCCTGGCTTGTTCTATCTTACGTTTAATTGAAGCACGATGTTGCGCAGCAGTAACCAACGTTTGCCGTGCCACCAAGAAACCGCACTCACTACGACGTGCAAAACACTCCGGTCCCAATCCAATACCTCTTATTTCGACAAAAAGCGATACAGCCCCCGTCAATGCTTGAAAAGTAGAACTGGACTGCGGACTTTTGGCACCTTTTACAAGAACAAGGGAACCATCTGCCACACGAGGAGTAAAGTAGAAACCGGAAGCATAACCGGCACTATTTAAAACGACCTCTGCCTCACGACGAAAAAGTTCTTCAGACAGCGTACGTAAAGCTAAAGGCGCATTAAGATGTCCTGTAGGTAAAAAAAGTACATCAGCAGCATTTGCTGTCGGCACTCCACGTAATAAGTTAAACTCACGACGTAAAGGTGTATATTCATGAATATCAAGAGCTACGTCCGGATTCCATTGCTGATAGGACTGCTTCAACAGCAAAGTGACAGCATCCTCTAATTTGCTCTGATCGCGATTCAAATCGTAACCATCGGCTGAACGACGTTGCTGAATGGCATAACCATCAACATTGGCTATAGGAACCAAAGCCACAGCTATATGATTCAGCAATTCACGTCCTTCTTTTTCACAAAGTAAGTAACGGACAAGCATGCATACAGCCTCAGCACCTGCCGGCTCGTTACCATGCAGTGCCGCTTGAATCCATACCCTTACCTTCTTCTTGTCGGGAGTACCCAAATAAAGTACCGGAATGGTACGTCCTTGTTTGGTAACACCAATATTCTCCATATATGCCAAACCCGGAGAATGTACAACCAATTGTTGTAAATAGTCCTTTATCTCATCAACCGATGCCAATCCGCTACCGTAAGGTTTACTTAGAGTAGGTGTCTCACGGTCAAATTTGGGGTCAGGATAGAAACTTGCAGTTACTCCGGCAGGTTGCTTCGACTGATTTCTATTCCATAACACAAGATTAGCTAATACCACTTCTTGTGCTATCCTCTGTAAATAAAGAGCCGTTTCAGACGGTAGACCTGCATAATAATCGCTGCTAAAAGGCTCACCAAAAAAAATTGCATAAAAGACACAAGCCGCCAGATAACTGCCTGCAGGACTAGGGTGGCTGCCATCAGAATTATACAACTGCAAACTTGGACACTCTCTACGTACACGTCTCCATGCCTCACCCACAGGAGCACAATAAGCATCAAGGACATCAGCCATTTCCAAATAGTTTTCCGTAAGTTGCTGCTGCATTCCTTCATAAGTATCATTATTACGCCCCCATGTCATATAACAGACACTTTTTCCTTTTGGGGCATAAAGACGGCGTAAACTATCTAACTGCGCCGCAGGATGGAATACATTCTTCTTTACCCATTCCTTTTCACGAGTAGGTGCCTTGCTCTGTTCCTGCATCACCATATAATCCCATCCTCCTTCACGAATCGCCTCTAATGTTTGCGTATTGGCTGCATGCTGTCTCAAGTACCAACCAGGGTTAGCAACCTGGCGCACTGATATTTTTTTTCCACATGAGGATGCTAACGATTGGACTTGCCATGGCAAACGATTAAAAAAAGTATAGCTGTTACCTATAAAAAGTACCCGTAAAGAATCTGTCGTCAATAATGGCACAGCTTGTTTCCCCATAGGGACAGCCTCATGCCCGATGCCGCACTCTTCTATCTTGCGCCAATGGCATTCCCAACCACGGGATGCAGCCAACTGGTGAATATAAAGCCAGAAACTACGCCCACGCTCCATGCGGTTTCGTCCTTGTCGTTCAGCTTCAGGAGTCTTGCGTAGAAAAGACTCACGTATCGTATCTCCCAAAGCCAGCTGTAGTATGATAGGTTTTGACAAGTATTTTTTTATCTGTTCAGATGAAATATAGGGGATACCAGCCGTACCATAAGGATATGTCTGGGCCAAATCAGGAAAAGTATACCAACCGGGAGAACTTATAATAGCTTTTTCCACATAAGGACTATCGTGAAAAAGCATGAAACGCTGTACGAATTGCCCACCAGCAGAATGACCATAAATCATATATCCTTTGCGCATGCTTCCCGTAAATTGACGCACATATTCAAATAGTTTATCAACCAACACTGGTGTAATTTTTTCGGGATCATTAGCTACTGTATGGGCAGCATTCATCACCCCCACCTCCTGATAGTCTGCCAAAGGATAAGATTTCAAATCAAAGTGAGGTATAAAAAGCATAAAACCCTTTCTCTCCGCTTCTTCTTTCCAACCGTCCAAAAGATAACGATAGCCGCGGTCTCCTCCTTCAAAGACAAATACAATAGGCATTTGTTTAATATCCCCCTGGGAAGGTATATAATAATGTACATCTACCGGGCGATCGGCAAAAGGAGGGTATTGACTATAAGTGAAGAAATGTTCACCTCTTGGCCTTTCCAAAGTCTGTTTCGCTATTGCAGATAAACAAATACAGAGGAATCCAATATAAAATATAATCAGCTTCTTCATAATTCGTACCTTCCCTTCTTTACTATTGTACCATCTTGCATTACAAATTTACCACGGGCAATGACATCTGTAAGCTGCAAATCTTCCGCCAAAAAACACAAGTCTGCATCTGCTCCTTGTGCCACAATACCTTTAGCTCGTAATTTCAGATTACGAGCCGGATTGGATGTTATCAATGTAATCGCCTGTTCCAATGGTACCCCCTCCTCATTGACTAATGCAACTACCTCCTTGAAATTTAAATTCAAAGGAGCAGGACGATAAGTTATTTCTCCAGTTTCAGGATTCACTCTGCGTACGCCACCATGGCCATCACTAGAAAAAGTAATGCGATCAAGGGGGACACCAGCTCGCAATGCACGTATCACACAACGATGGGGAGTATCAAACTTTGAGCCACCAGTCGAAAAATCAATCATTCCACCTAATTTACCAAATTCTACAGCCTGCATAAAAAGAGCTTCAGTACGTATCAGATGAGTAGGAGACAGATAAGATATCAGTGTAGGATAGTGACGAGCAATATTGAGTAAGGGCTCAATACCTTCCGGAAGTGCTCCCAAATGAATGTGGAGAATTCCTCCTTTACCAGATGTAAATCCCCCTAAACGTACCTGATGTATAATACGTAATATCTCTTGCTCTGTCGGAAACGGACTACGGTCATCACTCATCGCCAGCTTACAGCCAATAACTTTATCTATGAAGATAAGATCGTCAGCCACACTATTCATCAATGTTTTGGTAGGCAATCCGTAATAACTTGTCAGCATATAAGCCGACAATCCGTCATCGTCAATAGCTTTGGCCTTGGCATAAAGCGTAGTAAGTTCTTTGGCAAATCCATCAGTACCAAGCATACCCAATACAGTAGTAGTACCACATGCCACCAGTTCGCTCATAGTCACCTCGGGGACTAATGAGGCATAACCTTGTTGCCCTCCTCCACCAGTAATATGTACATGCTGATCTATAAATCCCGGAGTAACAATTTTACCTTGCACGTCAATAGTATGGCAAAATGATTCATTCAGTTCAATTGTCTTTGAAATATGCGCAATCTTTTCTCCGCATAGCAAAATGTCTGTTTTACCAAGATAGGCAGGAGCATATAAATTTGCATTCTTTATCAATGTAAACATAGCTGTCGATTAATTTTAGAAAGTGATAAGATGATAAAGTATCAAGAAAACAATTCCTCCTATTAAAGGAAATGTATTACGCCTTGCCAACTCCACTGATGACACACCGGCTACCCCGGCAATGGCAACAATGACTCCGGCAATAGGAGATGCGGCACGTCCCATGCTTGCCGCCAACTGCAAAGGAAGTATCAATGAAAAAACCGGCAAACCAAGCTGAGTGGCTATACCCGGCAATAAAGGACCAAATGAAAAAAAGGCTGCATTACCACTTCCCATCAGCATGGCAGCTCCAAAAATAATGAGAGTAAAGATTGCGGCAATAGCTAATCCCGAAAGTCCGATATGAGAGGAATAACCCACCAATGAATCAATAAATCCCAAACCAATCAGTCCTTTAGAGAAAACTTCTGAAGCTACAATCAATGTTACAACTGAAGTAAACACATTTCCCATGCCTTTCCAAAAACTTGCAAAAACGTTAAAAGTAGTACGCACACTACGAGTATGAAACAACACAAATACCAATGATAAGAACAGAGAAAAAAGCATAGCAGTAGTGGTACCCAATGTTACAGTAGGCTGAAACAGTCCCACAAAAGGTGAAAAGAAAATGAGAAGAGCCAAAGGTAATACCGGGAGTAGCGCAAAAGCCAATGGAACATCCGGTTTTTCTACTAATGAGGTTGCAGTCACATTTGACACCTGCAATATGCCATCCTGCTGTTTCTTTGCATCTTTTTTATCAAAATAACGGTTATTGAAATAGAAGAGTACCATTACAACCAAGGAAGTAGGAATTACTAAAGGAAGTTGATGAGTGATGAAATATTCCACATTGGATTGTCCTATCAATTCGGCAGCCATAGCAGTATTTGCCGACCCCGGTCCCTGATCAAATAGAGTAGCAGCGGCAATGACTGACAATGCTGTAAGTTGGCTTACTCCCAAACTAATTAAAACAGGATAAACCGAAGCCACAAGCAACAATCCTAATCCGGCAGCTGAAGGAGTAGTAATAAAAAGTAATTGTCCAATAGGAATAACTATAGTAGCCGCCAAATAAGGATAACGTCGAAAAAGACCTAATGGCTTCATGGAAATATAGACCAATGCATTAGTAGCCTTTATGTTATTCATGAAAGCTACATAACCGCCAATTGTCATTATCATAAACCCTGCACGCGCCAAATTAGAAAGAAAAACTTCCTCTATCATCCTTACCAAATCAAACACCACCATTCCCGTAGCTTTACTAGGTACTACCGAATGCACTTGCATGAAAAAAGCAGCTGTAAGCATTAATAAACCGGAAAGCATCAAAAGACCTTGAGGATTGAGCTTACGATAAAGACCTACCGCTGTAATCCCTACCATAAGAAGACTAAAAATGAAAGCCAATTCGGACATGATGTATCAAGATATTAAGTTTTTGTTTTCTTTTGAATATATGAATCTAAATCAGATATAAACACCGATATATACAAAGCCGTTTATATGCGGTATTTATATCTGACTATTATCTATCAATACCCCGGATTATTTTCCAAAGGATTACCAGTATTGGCATCAATGAATGATTGCGGCAGCGGGAAAAGGACAGGAGTTTCATATTCATCCATACCACGTCCTGCAATACCAGCTATCTCATTGAGTTCACGCATGCGACGTTTGAAATAGTTATTGGTATCACGTTCGTCACCACCATTTTCTTGGCAAACACGTACCAATGTATGACGACGTTCTTCCTCCGTAAGCAGTTCACGGCTGCGTTCATCAAGAATGAAATCCATACCACCGATTCTAAGATCATCTTCAGTAATACTTACAGCATTGGAACGATTACGTACTTTATTTATCCATTTAATGGCCTCGCCTACTTGATTACTCTTGTAAAGAGCCTCTGCATAAAGTAAATATGTATCTGCCAAACGTAAATAAACAATGTCCGCATAGTGTCCATCATTAGCTGCATTAGCCAAAATAGGTGGAGTATAATCCCATTTACGAGTAGTAGGCCAATCATATTTTTTAATGGAAGTAGAAGTTAGCATGGCTGCATTAACCGTAGTATCAATAAGTGCAGTACCACCTAAATCAAATACCTTGGTTACATTGCCGGCAGCATCTACATCATTAATACTCCATACGATAGCATTGGCAGATACACGGTCATCTTGTTCTCCCATTCCTTTATAATTGTACAAACGAAGTGCTCCTCTGGAAGGAACTACACGTCCGGCTCCCTTACCACCATTAGCTTGCCAAAAGACTTGTGCAAATGAACCTTCACCACCGTTATTGATATAGTCCGGATTATGCTGGTTTGTCTTTTTACAATCGCCATCATTAGCATAATAGTTCTTATAAGTTGTAGTCATATAGACATTTGCAGTACCATAGGCACTATTCTCCTCTTCTGTGTTAATGAAAGCCAGTAACACCTCCGTATTTCCATCAGCATACATAGGAGTATAAAATACGTCAATAAAAGGACATCCATCATTGGAAGCATTACTACCAAAGCGTTGATTTATAAGGGAATATTCTCCACTTTCCACTAATGGTTTCAGTACTGAAACTGCTTTTTCAGCATTACCTTCTGCCAAATAAAGTTCACCCAAATAGTGACGTGCCACAGCACCAGAGACTTTACTATTATTAGAAGTACGCAAAGGAAGGTTATCGACTGCAAACTGGAAATCTTCTGCCATCACTTCGCGAATACTACTCAAGGAAGCACGGTCCCAATCATCACGATAATTCAATCCTGTAATTTCTTGTGTTGAAAGGGGCACTGCACCAAATGAATAGGTAAGGTGACGGTAAGCCCAAGCACGGAAAAAGCGAGCTTCGGCCAACACCTCATTTTTACGATTTTCAGCATCAGCACCACTTCCCCAGTTAATGCCATCATTGTCAGCTCTTGAGATAACCATATTGGCAGTGTTGATGATACGATATCCCCACTGGAAAATATTATTCCAAATAGCAAGATCAGTGTAAGTTATCTCTTTGGGATTGTAGAGGAACTTCATTTCCGCATGACTATTATTGGCCCATGAATTATCTACCCCTCCACCCCAGGCAGAATGCAGACAGAGCGCAATACTTCCTCCCATTGCATCAGCACGGCGATACTCTGCACGCATAAGACCATAAAGAGGCGTTATCATCGATTTAAATCCATTGTAATCTACAAGTAAATTTTCAGGATAAAGTGCATCACGAGGATCTTCCTTAAGAAACTTATCCTCATTACAGCCGCCCATAGTGAGCAATAATACTGTAAACACTAAGACATTGAAATATGTTATTTTTTTCATATGTGCAATTTCATTTTAGCTTTTTATGATATATTACTCTCATCAAATATCTAACTTTAGTCCAAAAGTGAACGAACGTACTGGAGGAGCAGCCAATTGATCATTGAGAAATTCCGGTTCCATACCTGTCCAGCCAGTTATTGTAGCCAAATTCTTAATGTTCATGTAAAGATTGAGCCGTTTGATGAAAGTACGACGCAACCATTGTTGTGGGAAATTATAACCCAATGTAACGTCGGAAATACGTAAGAAATCTGTCTTTTCATAGAAACTGGCTCCCTCTGGATTCACATCACTATTCAAACTATTTTTCGGATAGCTATTCGTAGGATTCTCTGGAGTCCAAAAATCCACCAAAAAGCGGTTCTGGCGATATGAATTATGGCTTGTATCATACAAGGCATTCAGATGGGTTTGTCCTAACTGAGCCGTTAAGAACACACTCAGAGTGAAGTTTTTGTACTCAAAAGTGTTCATCAAACTCATATTTACTTTAGGAATAGCCGACCCTATAATAGTCTTATCAGCCGTTGTAATATCGTTACCATCTACATCAAGGTATTTCACATATCCAGGATACGAATTACGATAGTTAGGATCTTGCTGCCCTGTCGGGTTAGACGGATCAGCAATCTGCCATACACCGATAATTTTATAATCATAGTTCACATTGATAGGTTCACCAATAAACCACTTGGAAGCCACATCATCAACCGGCTTTCCATTAGCATCATACAAACCAACATCTACAATCTCCGAACGATAGTGTGAGAGGTTGAAAGAGGTGCTCCAGCTAAAACTCTTATGTGTAATGTTATTAGAAGTTATCTGGAATTCAAAACCACGATTACGGGTCTGTCCACGATTCTCAGTAATAGAGCCAGTACCATTAATGGTAGGAATAGAACGGGAAAGCAGCAAATCTTTGGTTTTAGACCAATAAATATCAAATGAACTCTGAATACGTCCATTCCAAAGTGCAATATCAAAGCCAGTATTAATAGATGTAGTAGTTTCCCAACCTAAACCGGGCGAAGCTAACTTCGACGGATAGAAACCAAACTGTGCAGTATGATCATCATTCAGATAATTGTAAGTTGAAAGATTAGGTAGTGTACTATAAGCACTGATAGCCTCATTGCCATTTTTACCCCATGACAAGCGATATTTCAGATTGCTAATGGTTTCACTTATAGGCTTGTCTTTAAAAAAAGATTCATTGGAAATATTCCATCCAATAGCGGCTGAAGGAAAAACGCCGAATTTAGAACTTTCACCAAAAGCGGAGTAACCATCACGACGAGCAGTAAGAGTCAACAAGTAACGATCATCATAAGTATAATTCAAACGCCCCATTTGTGAAATATGATTTTCTTTATAATAATTGGAATTACCAGACATTGTGGCAGCTTTAGAAATCTGGTAATAATACATCACATCATTGGGAAAATTCTTACCTTCCATTGTATTCTGTTCATATTCCTTGCTTTGAGCAGAATATAATCCTGTGAAAAATATACGATGTTTGCCAAATTCACGTTGATAAGAAATAATATTCTCCAAAATCCATTCTTCTGAATGCCAGTCATCAGTATTCAATACGCCATTAGCACTAGCTCCTTCGTAGGTATCCAAACCTTGATAATTCTTATAGGAGCTGTTTTGGTAAGTGAAGCCTGTATTCAATTTATAGCTCAGCCCTTTAATAAAGGGAAACTTTACCTCAAGCACATTATTAGTGATAACCTTTGCACGAATATCTTTTGTCTTATTATTAAGAGATCCCAACGGATTAATGCTGAAAGCTGAAGAGGAGTCCTCAGTAGCAGAAAGTGTAAGTGAACCATCCTCGTTATAAGCACGTCCCAACGGAACTTGTTTTATAGCCCGCCAAAAAGAAGCACTGCTACCACTACGATCGTAGCGACCTAACTGTGTAGTAGTAGAAAATTTCAACCAACTATTAAACTCCTGATCAAGATTGAAACGTACATTATAACGCTTGAACTCATTGCCTACCGCAGTTCCTTTCACATCCGTATAGTTCAATGAAATGAAATAGCTGGTTTTGTTAGCTCCACCACGGAAAGAAAGGTTATGCTGTTGTTTTATACCGGTCTGTGTTGCCAACTTCATCCAATCAGTACTCTGACCGGCAGCATACATAGCTAATTCAGTAGGAGTAAAGTTATCTAACCAAGGTTCAGGATTCTCTTCTGTAGGAGGAGTAGTATTGGTAGCCTTGAAAGCTTCAGATTTATACTTATAGAATTCTTTGCCATTCATCATACGAGGTAAATTGATAGGCTGGTCAATAGTAACATAAGTATCGTATGATACCGTCAATCTGTCTTTCTTACCGCGCTTAGAAGTAATAAGGATTACACCGTTAGAACCGCGAGCACCATAAATGGCTGCTGAAGAGGCATCCTTCAATACTTCTATACTCTCTACATCATTGGGATTGATTTCCGACCATGGACCATCAAAAGGTATTCCATCAAGAATAACAAGAGGTTTATTATCGGCCGTAATGGAGTTGTTACCACGAATACGTGTAGTAGTAGACGAACCTTCAGCATTACTACCCGTCACACTAATATTCAATCCTGGAACTGCTCCTTGCAAAGATTGAATCAAATTAGCTTGTGGGCGACTTTCAAGTACATCCGAGTTAACTGAAGCAACCGAACCTGTAAGATCACTTTTGCGCTGTACACCATAACCTACTACTACCACCTCATCCAGTGCCTGGTTGTCTTCTTTCAGTACAATCTTTAACGATGATGCGTCTTTCACCTGCAATGTCTTGGATATATACCCAATGAAACTTATCTCCATTACCGCCCCCTTAGTCACTGAAGCGAGTTTAAAGTTTCCTTCTACATCGGTAATGGTGCCCGTACCCGTACCTTGTATCACTACATTGGCACCGATTATCGGTTCTCCTTGTTCATCTGTCACATTTCCGTTAATATTCCATGTCTGTGCATGAAGTGAGCTTGAAAGTGACAGCATCCACATAAGACAGACAAGCAAAATACCACTTGCGTCTCTCGATTTTTGTCTGGTTTTCATAAATTACATTTTTAAGTTAATAGGAACTTGTGTGTAAAAAATCTCGAGAGCAAAATTAGACAATGTAACAACCGATTATATTCACAGGTAGAGGATTTGGTAAATTCACAAAGTTATATATTACTGATTATCTTTCAATTACAGACAGACTCAATAGATTTTCAGTAGTGATTTAAATTAAATCGGTAATCAAAAACATGTATATAGATAATTGCCATTCGATAGTATTAAGCTATTGAATGGCAATTATCTATATACATGTGGGTAAAAAATGAGAGAAACGCTCAGTCTTCAAATTACTTTTTACAAACCTCTTTCACAGCTCGAAGAAATTCCTCCTTACTGAGCGAAGATTTATTTAAAGTTATAGAACGATTATTATATACGGTTTGCAGTGAACAGTGCAAAAATTCTGCAATCTTCTCACTATCCGTTACCCCCATTCGTATCAAAGCATGAATACGAAGTTCTGTATTAAGCCGCCCAGACTTCACTTCAATATGTTCTTCGGGACGTAGCAAACTATTGAAGTGCTCTACAAAATCAGGGTATAAATGTAGAATAATGGAATCAAATTTCTCATAAAAATCCTTCATTTCATCGCTCATGGTAGAAGTAGAACTAATCATCTTCTTTAAATCTTCAAGTTGCCCAGCCTTTAATTTACGGTTTAACTTTTTACGATACTCCTCCATACGGCAAATATAGGATGAACAAAGTTTGAATACCTGACCAATATACTCCTCCTTAATATAATTTGTGTCACGTAGAACCAAATTGAGCTTTTGCAGTTCACTATTAAGACTCTTCAATCTACCATTGGCCACATGTAGCTCAACCAAAGCTTTCCTACGTCTTCTTGTTTGCCTTCTCAAAAAGAAAAGAGCTATCAGCAATACAATAGTGAGAAAACTAATAAATAAAAGGAATAGCTTTAGCTGCTTCTGTTGCATATGATCACGTTCAATGTAGCTTTGATGTATCCTTCTCTGCAACTTCTGCTGATGAAGCAGTCGTACACGGCTCTTAAAAGTTATACCGATATCAGAACAATAAGTACTATAACGATAGGCTCGGTCCAACTGACCTTGTTCATATAAATAGGAAGCCAATGCATACAACGAACCAATATCACGATTCACAGCATATACATCAGCAATACCTGAGAGAATCATATTTTCCAGCCACTTGGTATGGTTGTGTTCTTTTTCATAAAGTAGAGCCAAGTTATAAGCTAAAATAGAATAATTACGACTATTAGGTAGAAGACGTTGTTTTTCCTTTTCCAACTCATCCCTAATGGCAATACGTTGTGCACCGGGAACATCTTGATATTTCCACACACGGCTATAAAGGTAGCGTGGCTCGTCAGGAGTGGCCGTCTGCAATACTGAATCTGAATATAACGCATAAAGTTGACCATAATGCTCATGTAATGCATCATCACCTAATGAATAGAGTTGCAACCGCGAGCAGAGAGTACGCATCTGACCATAATAACGCGAACGTAAGTAGCGAGGCATACTGGAAGAACAGAGTGAATGCATTACTTCAGAGGCTTGACTAAGCAAGCCATTAGCCGTATAAACAAAACCAATACCTAATAAAGATTCAATCTCACGATTCTTATCATGATATTGTCGTGCTAAATCAAGGCTTTGTGTAGTATACTTCATAGCCGAATCTGCATCATACACGCGATATTCTTGATAAATAGCCTGATTAAGTTCATACTGTTTCTCAAATGCCTTAGATTGTCTTAGTGAATGCTTCAACGCCTCTATTCGCTCCTCTTTCTGCAAAATAAGTTTATCAGAATTATCTATCAGACTATCTAATTGAGTAAACAATGCCTCATTTGCCTTAGCAGCACTATCTGAGATATGCTGCTTGCATCCAGCACAAAAAAACAAATATAGTAAGAAGAATAGGTTTAAACAAAAATGGTTTTTCATATTTCTATACTCGTTGGTAGAATTCATTTATTTAATAAATGAATTAAAAAAGTTACATACATCTTTGATTTTTAATATCAAAGTTCTAATTACAATCAATTCTACACACAACTTGTATGCAATATTCGCAAGAATTCTCGACATCTGCAAACAATTAACTAGTAATTTGGCTGCTTAACATAGAAATAACCAAATACGAAACACAAAAGCATCCACTCTTCTATTATACTTATATTGTTACTCTTAAATGCTTAACATTAATGATTATTGGGAGAATAAGAGCAATCGCTCTTAGCACAATACCATTCTATTCCAAAACATTTGTAACATTTCTGTAACATGTATGACATTTCCCTGCAACACCAAACTCT
>ULQE01032444.1_pt1 | contig 14902 bp, 11 predicted proteins | sample 1954171 | NCBI WGS metagenome assembly ULQE01 (sample SAMEA4835647, study PRJEB28245) | human gut metagenome | biome: gut microbiome; material: fecal sample | place: Denmark | collected 2008
CAGTACACACTAAAAGTGGAATTTAAAAATAAAATTAAGGTATAAAAATGCATAAATTTGAAAAACTTGTAAAAAAAAGATATTTGTGTTAAAATAAATAACATAGTGTAACTTAAGTATACCTTATATCTTTATGGGGGGATGGCGTTATGGAATTCTATAGCTTAAACCAACTTTGGTTATGCAAACTTGCCACAGTTGAAAGAGAACGGGATATTTTAATACTATGTGAGGACAGCTTAAGAACATATCTGTTAATATCAGAGTTAACTGATACATCTTCTAAAGTACTTGAGTTTAATCAGCTGAAGGATAAAAGGAACCAGCCGGATTATCATAACTTGTCTGGACAGGAAATGTTCAGTGGAACACAAAAAATAATGTTTACACCGAAAGACATTGGAAAGATATTTGTTATGGAGTTGAAAAAGATACCGGATGAATACTTTACTGAGGAAGAGAAGCAGAGCAATGAAATTTCTAAAGAAAGAGTACTTGAGCTGGCCCAAAAGCTTAAGTATCTCCAGTGGTAGTTGAAAAAAGAGACCGCGTTACATAGGTAACGTGGTCTTTTTCAAATATTAATTATAGAAAAAAGAAAATATTATATTGATTTTTTAGTTTCTTGCTAAAATATTTTCCCACCTACTAAACTTCGTTTAGAAGGTTAGGGAAAAACTTTCAAACTGCGCGTCACTCAAAAATCAATATAATATTTTCTTAACGATTTTTAAAATTTAATTATTAATATGTAAGTTCATTATTTATCTTTTTTATCATTATCATCAGAAAGAAAAGATCTTTCAACATATAATTTATGTGCAAATGATAAAACAACACTTTTTAATAGTTTATGTTCAATAGAAATTGATGAAGTAATTTCATATTCAGTACCGTTAAAAACAGCCATAACAGCATTTTCAAGTTCCATACAAAATTGATCATAAGCTGCAACCAAATCACTAATCTTCCCTGCAAAAGAAATTAATTGTGAAATATTATTTATACTATATACTTGTTTTAATGTACAAATAACAAAAAGATAAGCGATATGTTCACGACTATATTTCTTTTTAGTTGGTGCTGGAATAACTTGTTGTTTAACGTAATTATTAATCATTGTTTTAGTTATAACAGGGTTTTCCTCAGAACTAATATATGGATTTAAATATGTATCTAAATAAGTTACAAGTTGATCCAAATAAATATCTATAGCAGGAAATTCACTCCATCTTGGAATATGAAATTCATTTATTTTTGTTTCATTAATATTTTCTAAAATTTTCTTTTTACTCATATATCTCACTTTCCTCCATCCAATAATACCACACGGTCAGATTTTAGTCAATGGATTGACATGTTTAAGAGTATATGGTAATCTAGTAAAGAATACTAGATGGTGGAGGTATTTATGGAAGATAAAAGAATGAATTTATATAAAGCTACAGAGTTTGAAACGATAAGAGATGTAATAAGAAATGCAGTAAAAAAATATCCTGAAAATAATGCATTTATATTAAAAAATAAAAAAGATAAAGATGTAGAATATAAAAAAATAACATATAAGCAATTTGGTGAAGATATAGATAGCTTAGGAACAGAACTTGTTAATCTAGGCCTAAAAGGAAAAAGAATTGCAATAATAGGAAAAAACAGATATGAATGGATAGTTTCATATTTGGCAACAGTAAATGGCATGGGAATAGTAGTTCCACTTGATAAAGGGTTACCAGAAGCGGAAGTTGAATCTTCTTTGATAAGAAGTAAAACAGATTGTATAATTTTTGAAGAATCATATACAGAAATGATACAAAATATTAAAAATGCAGGAAATACAAATATAAAAGAATATATTTGTATGGATAAGCAAGAAAATTTCACATCACTAGAAGAACTTATCGAAAAAGGAAATAAATTATTAAAAGAAGGTAATAGAGAATTTCTAGATAGCCCAATAAATCCAACAGAAATGAGTATTATACTTTTCACATCTGGAACAACATCAATGTCAAAGGCGGTAATGTTATCACATAAAAACATTGCATCAAATATATATTCAATGACTAAATGTGAAGAGTTGAGAAGTACAGATACTAATATTGCATTTTTACCATTTCATCATACATTTGGATGCACTGGAATATTAATGTTTTTAAGCTTAGGCGCAACAAATGTATTTTGTGACGGACTAAGACATATTCAAAAGAATTTAATTGAATATGAAGTATCAACATTTGTTTGTGTGCCATTATTGATTGAATCAATTTATAAAAAAATATGGCAAGAGATTGAAAAATCAAATCAAACTAAAAAAGTTAAATTCGGAATAGCTTTAAGCAAAATTTTATTAAAAATAGGAATAGATATAAGACCAAAATTATTTAAACCTATAACAAGCAAATTAGGTGGAAAAATTAGAATGGTAATAAGTGGAGCATCAGGGATTGATCCAAAAGTTGCAGACGGATTTAGAGATTTTGGAATTTATGTTGTTCAAGGATATGGATTAACAGAAACATCACCTGTTCTTGCAGCAGAAAATGTTAAATACTACAAAACAGGTTCTACAGGTTTACCAATGCCAGGAGTAGAATTGCAAATAGATAATCCTAATGAACAAGGAATTGGTGAAATAAAAGCTAAAGGTCCAAATGTAATGCTTGGATATTATGAAAATGAAGAAGAAACAAATAAAGTATTAAAAGACGGATGGTTTTATACAGGCGATTTGGGATATATGGATAAAGACGGATTTTTATACATAACAGGAAGAAAGAAAAATGTTATTGTTTTGAAAAATGGAAAGAATGTTTATCCAGAAGAATTAGAAGTTCTAATAGGAAATTTACCATATGTTAAAGAAAATATGGTTTTCGGAAAAGAAAAAGATGATGATTTAGTTGTATCAGCTAAAATTGTTTATAACCAAGATTATATGAAAGACAATTATCCAGACAAAACGCAAGAAGATATAGAAAAAATAATCTGGGAAGATATAAAAGAAATAAATAAAACAATGCCAAATTATAAACATATAAAAAATATAATTGTAACAGATCAAGAAATGATAAAAACAACAACTGCAAAAATAAAAAGATACGAAGAGATTAAAAAATTATAGATTAAAAAAAATAATGTGATATAATATTTATATCATGTTATTTTTTTGACCTAAAATAAGAAAAAGGAGGAATATATGTCAGAAAATATAGTTAATTCAAGCAGAATAATTGTTGTAAAAAGAGACGGAAAAAAAGTAGATTTTAATAAAGCTAAAATAGCAGTAGCAATAAAAAAAGGATTTGATAGCATAAAACTAGAAAATGGCGAAAATAAATATACAGAAAAAGACATAAATATAGTTTTAAATAAAGTACTTACTAAAATTGAAAAAGAAAATCCTGAGAAAATAAAAATTGAAGAAATTCAAGACATGATAGAATTAGCATTAAAAGAAGAAAAATATGAAGATGTATATGAATCTTTTTCAACATATAGAGAAAGAAGAAATCAATCAAGAAAATTATTTTTTGATGAGAAAAAGCAACATAAATTTTTAAAAGCAATAGAGAACCTTGGAATGAACCATACAATGCATGATGAAGAAGCAAATGAAACATGTACAGCAATGGGAACAATGCTTAGCTATGGTCAAACAATTTCAAACGAATTTTCGAAAGCATATTTGATAAAAAGAAAATTTGTTGATTTACATGAAAGCGGAGAATTATATATCCATGATTTAGAATATTATCCAATGGGAACATCAACTACATGTCATATTGATTTAGACAAATTATTTAAAGACGGTTTCTCAACAGGCTATGGATTTTTAAGAGAGCCTAATAATATAATGACATATTCTATATTGTCAGCAATAGCAATTCAGGCAAATCAAAATGATCAACATGGTGGTCAAAGCATACCTCAACTTGATTATTATTTCGCACCTGGGATAGTAAAAACTTTTAAAAAAGAATTTAAGCAAACTGTTTATGATTTCTTAGATTATTCAGATTTCGGAATATTTGCAGCAGTAAATGGGATGGAAAGAGAAATAGAAAAAATAACTACAATAAAGTTTGACATAGGAATATTTGATGCATATTGTAGAGAATCTGAACAATTAAAAAGATTTTTTAGAATTGCATATAATAAAGCTTTGAAAAAAACGGAAAGCATTGTATACCAAGCAATGGAAGCTTTTATACATAACCTAAATACTATGCGTTCAAGAGCAGGAGCAGTTTTACCAAATTCAACTGTAAATTTAGGAACAGATACAACACCAGAAGGAAGAATGATTACAAAAAATTATTTATTAGCTTTAGAAAAAGGAATTGGTAAAGAAGAAAAGCCATTATACCCAATAACAATTTTTAAAGTAAAAGAAGGTATTAATTATAATAAAAATGATCCAAATTATGATTTGCTTAAATTAGCATGTAAGGTGGATTCAGAAAAACAATTAATAGAATTTTCTTTCTTGGATGCAGAGTTTAATAAAACAGGTTATATTGCATCAGACAAAGATAGCGAAATTGCATATATGGGAAATTCAATAAGAGTATATGAAAATGTAGTAGATAAATCAAAGCCAACATCAATTGGTAGAGGAAATTTATCAACAGTAACAATTAATTTACCACGACTAGGATTGAGATTTGGAAAAATTAGAAATGAAACTACAGATTTGAAAGCTTTTTTTGAAGAGTTAGATAATAAAATGGAAAAGGCAAAAGAAATTTTATTAGACAGATATGAATTTCAAACAGACAAAAGAGTATACAATTTTCCATTCCTAGTTGGTCAAGGCAACTGGCTAGATAGTGAAAAATTAAAACCAGCAGATAGATTAAGAAGAATAAATAAACATGGAACTTTGTCTATTGGATTTGTTGGCTTAGCAGAATGTTTAACAGCTCTTGAAGGAAAACATCATGGAGAATCACAAGGCTCTCAAGAGATAGGATTAGAAATAGTAAGACATATGAGAGAAAAGGTGGATGAATTTACAGAAAAAAATAATTTAAATTTTGTACTATATGAAACACATGAAAAACAAGTAATAGAATACTTTACGAGTATAGATAAATCTATTTACGGTAAATATAAAGGGATTACGGATAAAGAAGAATATACTATAGGATTTGCATTACCAGAAGATTATAATATAGGAACGGAAGATCAAATAGCTCTGGAATCAGAATATCATAAATTAACTAATGGCGGTCATATGACTACAGTTGAGCTTAGTAGCAAAAATCAAGGAAAATTCGAAAGCTTTGAAAAAGTTGTAAAACAGATGAAAGATATGGGAATAGGTTTAGGAAAAATTATTATAAAGTAAGATAAGTGCTTTTGAAAATCATTGAAAAAATATCCTCAATACAGTTAAAAATATTGAAGATATTTTTTGCTTTAGTGATAATCTTTCAGCTAAATTATTACCTTTAAGAAATTTTTTTGAACTTCATATTGTAATATATTGAAATTTAATCTAAATATTAATTTCCAATATTATAATTAGTGCAAATAATCAGGTTTTATTAGCATTTACTAATCTTTTTATATCATTAGTCAAATTAGAATGAATAAGCATTTTCTCTTTATTAATTGGGTGAACAAATGATACTTCGTAAGCATGCAAAGCTTGCCTAGAAATTAGAGAATTTTCAGAACCATACAAAGAATCCCCAACAATAGGATGACCTATGTATTTCGAATGAACTCTAAGTTGGTGCGTACGCCCAGTTTCTAAAGTATATTCTACCAATGTCATATTGTTAAATCTTTCCAAAACTTTAAAATGGCTAATAGCTAAATCGCCATCATCCCTGATTTCTCGTTCAATTATACTGTCATTTTTTCTACCAATTGGAGCAGAAATTGTACCAGAATCTGTGTCTAGTATGCCTGAAAGAACGGCAAGGTATTTTTTCTTAAAAATATTTTGTTTCATTTGTTTTACTAAACATTCCTGAATATATTCATTTTTAGCAAAAATAATAATTCCAGAAGTGTCTTTATCCAAACGGTTTACAGGTCTAATTTTTTTGTGTAAACCTATTTTATCAAAGTGATATTTAACCGCATTTGAAAGTGAATCTTCATAATGTAAAATTGAAGGATGCACAGGCAAATTAGAAGGCTTATCAACAATTAATAAAAAATCATCTTCATATAATATGTTTAATTTAATATTAGAATTAGGAACAATATTTGAAGAATCTTCTTTAGAATTTTCAATTATAGTTAAAATATCATTAACTTGAATTTTATAATTTATAAATACAGGCACATCATTTATATAAATTGAGTTTGAACTTTTCAATTTTAATATAAATCTATCAGACATATTAAATTTATTTTTCAAAATTTGTTTAATTGATTCATCAGAATCGGTAACAATATATGTTAATTTCATAAGCACCACACATTTCCTAAATAATATGTATTATCATTTTATTATATTGACTTTGAGAAGTCAATTTTATATAATCTAGACAAACCGAACTTATAAATTTAAGGAGGATAATATGAATTTCATAGAAGAAATGAAAAAGAAGGCAAGAACCGATATAAAGACAATTGTACTTCCAGAAGCGGAAGACAAAAGAGTTCTTGAAGCAGCAAGCAAAGTTGAAAAAGAGGCATTTGCTAAAATAATATTAATAGGAAATATTGAAAAGACAAAAGAGTTAGCAAAAGAAAATGATATAGACATTACAAACATTAAGATTATTGATCCAGAAAAGTCAGAAAAGTATGATGAATATGTACAAGCTTTTTATGAATTAAGAAAAGCAAAAGGAATTACAGAAGAAGATGCAAAAAAAATAATTAAAAATCCAGTATACTTTGGAATGATGATGGTAAAAAGAGAAGATGCTGACGGACTTGTGTCAGGAGCAGCCCATTCAACATCAGATACTTTAAGACCAGCACTTCAAATTCTAAAAACAGCCCCAGGGACAAAACTTGTATCAGCGTTTTTCTTAATGAACGTTCCAAATTGTGAATATGGTGAAAATGGAATTTTTGTATTTGCAGATAGCGGATTAAATGAAAATCCAGATAGGGATAAGTTAGCAGAAATTGCAGCATCATCTGCAAAAAGCTTTGAGCAATTAGTTGGAAAAGAAGCAAAAGTAGGAATGCTTTCATATTCAACATATGGAAGTGCAAAATCTGAATTAACAGAAAAAGTAATTGAAGCTACAAAATTACTTAAAGAAAGATATCCAAACATTAAATCTGATGGAGAATTGCAATTAGATGCAGCAATAATTCCTGAAATTGCAAAAAGCAAAGCACCAGAAAGTGAAGTTGCAGGACAATGTAATACATTAGTATTTCCAAATTTAGATGCTGGAAATATAGGATATAAATTAGTACAACGTTTAGCAAAAGCAGAAGCTTATGGACCTTTATGCCAAGGAATTGCCAAACCAGTAAACGACTTATCTCGTGGTTGCTCAAGTGATGATATAGTTGGAGTGGTTGCAATAACTGCAGTACAAGGACAAACAAAATAAAAAGTAGGAGCTGAAAAATGCTCACACAAAGATAAAAAGAAAGGAAAGAATAAAATGAAAATATTAGTAGTAAACTGTGGAAGCTCATCATTAAAATATCAATTAATAGATATGGAAAATGAAAAACTTTTAGCAAAAGGAAATTTTGAAAGAATAGGTGAAAAAGAATCTTTTGTTACACATAAAGTAAACGGAGAAAAATATGTAGTAAAAGAACCTGTAAAAGACCATGAAGAAGCTTTGAAAATAGTATTACAACAATTAGTACACAAAGATTATGGAGTAATAAAAGATTTATCAGAAATAAATGCAGTAGGACACAGATTAGTACATGGTGGAGAAATATTTAACCAATCAGTTTTAATAACAGAAGATGTTATTAAGAAATATGAAAGTTGTTCAAGCTTAGCACCATTGCACAATCCAGCAACAATATTAGGAATCAGAGCTTGTCAAAAAGAAATGCCAGGAGTTCCAATGTGTGGAGTTTTTGATACAGCATTTCATCAAACAATGCCAAAAGAAAATTACTTATATCCAATTCCTTATGAATACTATGAAAAATATGGAATCAGAAAATATGGATTCCATGGAACATCACATCAATTTGTTTCAAAAAGAGCTGCAGAAATCATAGACAAAAAAGATGGAGATTTAAAAATAGTTACATGCCACTTAGGACAAGGTGCATCAATTTGTGCAATTAAAAACGGAGAATCACAAGATACATCAATGGGACTATCTCCACTAGGTGGAATTGCAATGGTAACAAGATCAGGAGACTTAGATCCATCAGTTGTTACAGAATTAATGGAAAGAGAAAACTTATCAGCAAAAGAAGTCAACACAATATTAAATAAAAAATCTGGATTATATGGAATAACAGGATTAGATCCAGACTTCAGAGAAATAGAATTAGCATCATACAAAGATGACCAACCAAAAGCACAAGTAGCAATTGAATTATTCACACAAACAATAGCACAATTCATAGCAAAATATGCAGTAACATTAAGAGGAATAGATGCAATAATCTTTACAGGTGGAATCGGAGAAAACCAAATTAATATAAGAAAAAAAATTTGTGAAGACTTAGAGTGGATGGGAGTTAAGCTTGATTTAGAAAAAAATAATGTTAGAAGTGTAGAAACAAAAATATCAAGCGAAGATTCAAAAGTTGAAGTTTATATTATTCCAACAGACGAAGAAATGGTAATAGCAAGAGATACAAAGAGAATTGTAGAAAATAATAAATAATTGAAAAAAACTAGAAGCTTTTGTAAAACTTCTAGTTTTTTTGCCTCAAAAGGTTGATTTTTAGCCTAAATCCTTGATATAATAAAAATACGTCTTTATAATTTTACATTATAAAAATAAATCGTACATTGATATCGCAAATGAAATTTAATTATAATTTTAGCAGGACTAAATATAATATAAATTCTAAGTGCTAATCAAGTATAGCTAAGTAGCATACTTGCCGAATCGGCATGCTACCTAAAAAAGAAAATATTAAGGGAGGAAGCTAATATGAAAGTTTTAGTTTTAAACTGTGGAAGTTCATCTTTGAAATGTCAATTAATCGATATGGAGAAAAACGAAAGAATTATGAAAGGACACTATGACAGAATAGGAGGTGCAAGATCTTCACTACGATTTAATGTAAGAGGAGAAAAAACAGTAATCGAACATCCTGCAAGAGATTTTGAAGAAGCGATAGGAGAAATCTTAAGACTGCTAATAAGCGATGAATACAAAGTTATAAAAAGCTTTGATGAAATAGGAGCAGTAGGACACAGAATTGTACACGGAGGAGAAAAATTCAAAAAATCAGTAGTAATAAATGATGATGTAATAGAAGCTATAAAAGAATGTATAACATTAGCACCATTACACAACCCAGCAGGCTTAGCTGGAATATATGCATGTCAAAAACTATTGCCAAACGTACCAATGGTAGCAGTATTCGACACATCATTCCATCAAACAATACCTGAGAAAGCATTTATATATCAACTACCATATAAATATTATGAAGATTATAAAATAAGGAAATATGGATTCCATGGAATTTCACACAGATATGTCGCAAACAGAATATCAGAAATTCTTGGAAGAAAAGATTTAAAAGTAATAAACTGCCATCTTGGACAAGGTGCATCATTATGCGCAATTAAAGATGGAAAATCAATAGATACAACAATGGGACTAACACCACTAGCAGGTGTTCCAATGGGAACAAGATGTGGAGATGTTGATCCATCAATCATACCAACAGTAATGAAATTATATGATATTCAACCAGATGAAATGTTAAGAATAATGAACAAAGAATCAGGAGCTTGGGGAGTATCAGGAGTTTCAACAGACTTTAGAGATATAGAAAGAACAGCAGCAGAAGGAGATGAAAGATCAATCCTAGCACTAGAAAGTAGAGCATACATAATTGCACAATATATTGCAAAATTTATTGTAACTCTAAACGGAGTTGATGTAATAACATTTGCAGGCGGAATTGGAGAAAATGGATTCGAAGAAAGAGAAAGAATTTGTGGATACTTAGAATGCTTCGGAATCAAATTAGATAAAGAGAAAAATCTAACAAGAGGAGAAGAATACAAAATATCAAGCGATGATTCAAAAGTTGATATTTACATAGTACCTACAAATGAAGAAATTGTAATAGCAGAAGATGCATACAATTTAACAAAATAAAAATAAATCATACTGGTGATAAAAAGTCACCAGTATTTTTTTGAGGTAGCGGATTATCTAAAAAACTATTGATATAAAAAAATATTAATGTTAAAATTTGAACAGAAAAATTTAAAAGAAGGAAGTTAAATTAAGTATGAAAATTTTAGTATTAAATTGCGGAAGCTCTTCTTTAAAATTCCAATTGATAAACATGGAAAACAACGAAAGATTAGCTAAAGGAAATTTTGAAAGAATTGGTGGAATGAAAACCACATTAAAATTAAACGTAGGAGGAAAAAAAGAAGAATTAGTTCACATTGCCAGAGATTACGATGAAGCAATAAGTTTTGTATTAGAAGTTTTATTAAAACCAGAATATAACATAATAAATTCATTAGATGAAATAACAGCAGTAGGACACAGAATTGTACACGGTGGAGAAATGTTCAGTAAATCTGTACTGATAAATGATGATGTAATAAGAGAAATTGAAAAATGCATAGACTTAGCACCATTACACAATCCAGCAGGAGTAGCAGGAATCAAAGCTGCAAAAAATGCATTACAAAACGTACCAATGGTAGCAGTATTTGACACAGCATTCCATCAAACAATGCCAGCAAAAGCATACATATATCAAATACCTTACAGATATTACACGAGCTATAAAATAAGAAAATACGGATTCCACGGAGCAAGTCATAAATATGTAGCTGAAAGAGTTTCACAAATATATGGAAGAACAGAGGGCTTAAAAATAATAAACTGTCACCTAGGACAAGGTGCATCAATATGCGCAATTAAAGACGGAAAATCAGTAGACACATCAATGGGACTAACACCACTAGCAGGAATACCAATGGCAACAAGATGTGGAGATATAGATCCAGCAATAATTCCTTATGTAATGAAAAAAGATAATTTACAACCAGAAGATATAGAAGATATATTAAATAAACAATCAGGAGCATGGGGAGTATCAGGAGTTTCATCAGATTATAGAGATATAGAAGATGGATATAATATGAAAGATCCAAGATCAATATTAGCCCTTGAAAGCCAAGCATACAAAATAGCACAGTATATCGGGCAATACATTATCTCACTTGGAGGCTTAGACGTTCTAACATTTGCTGGAGGCGTTGGTGAAAACGGAATAGAAACAAGAGAACGAGTATGTAAATACCTAGAACCATTTGGAATTAAGATAGACACAGAATTAAACAACATTAAAGGAAAAGAAAGAAAAATAAGCACAGAAGACTCAAAAGTAGACATATACATAATACCAACAAATGAAGAATTAATGATTGCAAAAGAAACAGAAGAATTAGTTAAAAAATATTAATAACACATATCAATGTACTGACAAAATGTTCAATTTTGTGGGTCAGTATTCATGAGGCATTTTTTTAAACAACTTATTTATTGTTGCTTTAAAAAATGCCTTTATTGATATATAACAATAATCGTGGTATAATACGAGCATGTTTTATATATTTTTATAGCTATATTTGGCTGTGAACCAAAATGTCAAAAAAGGAGGAGATATTACAAGTGATAGTAGCAATGTCAATTTAATCAAAAAGGAGGGTGAATACATGCGACCCAGAGGAAATTCAATCTCAATGAGTATTCAAACACCAGAAGAAAATTTACCACAACAAGAGCAATGCTATGATTTAAAGTATCCACAAGTAAGACGGGGACAAATATATGTTTGCGATTTTGGAAAACCGTTTGGTAGCGAACAAGGATATAAAAGGTACGCACTAATTGTACAAAACAACACTGGAAATCGTACATCACCTACTACAATTGTATTAGCTTGCACTTCAAGAAAGAAAACAAACTTACCGGTTCACTATAAATTTGTCCTTTCAGAAAAAAATATGAAGGACTATAATAAGAAGCGGGTAGGAGAAGAAGTTAAAAATAATACTTTGCTAGCAGAACAGATAAGAACAGTAGACAAAAGAAGACTCCGTATATTTATTGGTACAATGACAAATGAATTTATGGAAAAATTACAACCAATCATAGATACTTCTTTAGGTTTAAAAAGAAAAGAAAAAATTGTTGTTGTAAATTCAACAAAAGATTTAAATATGGCACAAATACAACTTTTGTCGAAAGTAGACATAGAAAAAATTTTAGAAATTTCTCAAAAAGCAGAGTCGAAAGAAACAAAAATTAAACAAATGCTTAAATTGTTTAATTTTAACTTAGAATCAGATGGCGTACAATATCTGATTGAAGCAATTTACTTAGCTACAAATACAAACTATTTTAGCATGGATACACTATGTGAGAAAATTTCTAAAGATGAAAAAAATTTAAATAATGAGAAAGTACAAAAAATAATTATAGACACAATAAAGGAAAGATTTAAATTTAAAGAATCTGTAGCAATTGATTTTATTAGACTGATAAATATACTTTTAATTAAAGAAATGATTCCTGAAATTGAATCAAACAAGCTAAAAGAAAAAAGTAATGGAAAAATTGAAAAGCTTTTATCAGAATACTTAAAAAACAATTTAAACAGATTAAACTTTTCACTGACAATTAAAGAGAACATTGACTACTTTTTAGACAGCATTGGTATGTCTACAGACGAAGTGATAATGCAATCAATTGTTATTGCTTGTAATATAAAAAAAATAACCTACGCGAATATTATCACTCAACTTCAGAAAATATATCCTGAAAAGAAGAGCACAGAGCTTAGAAAGACATTGAGAGATAATTTTAAAGAATGGTTAGAAAGGAATCCTGAGTTAGCGATGAAATGTGGATCAATTTCATATATGAACTTGCTTAAAATATTTGCTAAACAATTTGCATGAAGTTGCTAATAAAAAGATAAAAAAGCAGGTGGGGGAAATGTCTCTTACCTGCTTTTAATATAATATAAAACTACATTATAATGCGTTAATTTGAAATTATGGTACAATAATAGTTTTATAGTTAGTATAGTTAACCATACCAGTTTTTCCTGTATGATGTTTTTTTACATACTTAATGTAAGTATAATCAACAGAAACATTTCGCTCTAAAGCAGCTCTAGAGTTTTGCTTTGCAAGCTGAGCACATTTAAAAATTGTATCATCATCAGGAATTTTTCCATTTGTTTTTAAAATAACATGAGCCCCATGGAACCCTTGAGCATGAAACCATAAATCAGATTTATCAGCAAAGTGAAGAGACAAATAATCATTTTGTTTATTATTTTTACCAATATAAACATCATATTTATTAATAACTATTTTATTAAGATTATTTGTAAGATTTTTATCATTGCTGACCTTTTGAAAAGATTTATAGTTATATTTTTTCATCAAAATATTTTCAGAAAATTCATTATGAATTTCTTCAACATCTTCAATACAAGTTGCATTAGAAAGCGAATAAATTATACTTTCAATATATTCAAGCTCAATCTCAGCTTCTTTTTTCTGAACAGTAACAATAGCCAATGTGTTTTTTAATTTATTGTATTTTTTGAAAAATCTTTCAGCATTTTTGCTATAAGAAACAGAAGTATTAAGAGGAATATCAATTAAATTATTGTTATCATAGTAATTTTTAACCCTAATAGAAGATTGAGCAAAATTTTCATGATATCTATAAAGATTTGCAGTTAAAAGCTCACCATATAGCTTATATTTATCCATATCATTACATGATTTTAATTTTTGATTAATATTCTCAAGTTTTTTTGAAGCCTTTTTTAAAGCAGAAAGAATAGACTTTGAAAGTTCAGCCTTAGCACTCAAAAAATTATCTTCAATTTCTTTTTCGTGATAGAAATTATCTAAAAAATTGTTTATAGAAGACGTATCGTCATTTGCTAATTCAATAGAATAATCTTTATCAATCTTTTTAAGAGATATATTTTCCGTTCCAAGATTTTGAATAATATTTTTTATATAATCATAGATTTCCTCTAATTCATTAACATCTTTTGTAGAATCTTCTATTCCTAAATCTTCAAGAATATTTGAAACAAATAGAGGAGTAAATCCAGTAAAAATTTCTGATAAATAAGAAGATATAGAATCATAAGAACCTTGTGATAGCAATGCATAAAATTCATCAAATGAGTTAATATTCAAAAAAGAATTTTTATTTGACGTAGGTGTAATATATGGTCTTGCAGGTAATATTTCTCTATCTGAAGTAATAATATGCTTTAGAGAGTCTATTATAAAACCTTTATGATTAAGTAAAATAACATTGCTACGTCTGCCCATAAGTTCAATAACTAATCTATATTTAACAGTATCTTTAAGCTCATTGCTCCCTTCAAAATCAATAAAAATAATTCTATCTAAATCAACACTTTCAATATTGGTTATTCTGCTACTAGTTAAATATTTTCTAAGTAGCATACAAAAATTCAGTGCATTAGTAGGATTAGGCTTAGAAATTTTAGTAAGACACATTCTATAATAAACAGGATGAATACAAATATCTAACATATAATTTGCAGAATTATATAAGTTTAAAATAATTTCAAATTTACTAGGTTGTAAAACCTTATTAACACGAGCTCCAATAAGTTTATTCTGAAAGTCGAAAACAATAGATTTTACAACAATTCCATCAAATGCCATAAATAACTCCTTTCTATAAATAATAATATAGTAATTTAAATTAAAAAT
>ULQE01018267.1_pt1 | contig 14891 bp, 15 predicted proteins | sample 1954171 | NCBI WGS metagenome assembly ULQE01 (sample SAMEA4835647, study PRJEB28245) | human gut metagenome | biome: gut microbiome; material: fecal sample | place: Denmark | collected 2008
TAACATTTATCTCTATATTGTAAATCTATATTATAAAAATTTAAGGCTTTATCTACTATATCTTTATCTATCATTATAATCTCCTACCTCACTACTAAATTCAATTATACAATCCATACCAACTAATATGGTATGAGGAAACATATTCTCCTCAAACAGCTTCCTTAAATTTTTTCTGTTTTTTTGACGAAAATTAGTGTTTTTTTATCAAAAATATGCTTTTTTTAATAGACACTGAACAGTTTATTTTCCTTGAAATATAAAGCTTTATTTAAGTTTTAGAACGCATACACATTCAACGTGGTTGGTTTTCTACTTAAGAATATACTTTAGTATACTTGTTTACTACTTAAGAACATATTTGTTTTTTTATTTTGAACTTTTGTATAATTTAAACTCCAAACAAACACTTAATATTAAAATCAACGCTGTACACCATATAGCTATATCACTTTTAATATTTAATAAAATATATGCTGAAATCATTTTTGCTATATATCCTGCTAAATTAATTACCATATCTTTTTGTGGCACATTTATATCATCCTCATCTCTTCTTAACATTTCCAAATGAGACATTGTGTTAAAAGGATTTAGAACCCCACCTAATAGAATTATTACAAAAATAATATTCGGATATATAAATATAAATGGCAACAAAATCGCAATTAAAGTTTTTATTATAATATCTCCTTTTACAATTAGCTTTCTTTTTATTAAATAGCTTGATAAGAAAAATCCAGTACCACTTAAAACCCATAATATACTTTTTACTGTCTTTAATGTTACAATATCTAATCCATTATCTATTACTCTTAAAGATAGCAAAACTATTAAAGATGATAGTGCAAATCTACCCAACATACGAATAACAAACCATTTTCTAAAATATTTTGTGTATTGAAATATATTTAACTTCTTTAAAAGATTCTCTTTTTTGTTTTCTTTTGCTTTAGGAAAATTTTTAATCTGAGTAACAAACAAAATTGCTATAACAAAAACAAAAGTTGCTAAAATTGATATAATCAAAAAGGCATTATTGATAAATTTAGCACATACAAATCCAGCTGTTGCTATACCCCCTGCTTGTAAAAACTTAAATACTGATATTCTTTTTGAATGTGCATTCATTGCTCTTTCTTCTGGTAAAGAGTTATATGCATATGCATAATGGTATCCTGAAAATATTTCTAATACTAATACTTCTAACAAATATGTTACTACAAATAATACAATAAATTGAGCATCAAAACACAATGCAGTAATAATCGCAATTAAAGAACATAATATCATACAAATTTTAAAAACAAAATTTGGTCTTTGTGATGTGTTTATTTTTATACAAAATAATGTTGCAATTAATCTTGCAACTCCTATATTAGCTGATACAACTGATATTAAAAAAGCATTACTGTATTTCAAATATACCAAATCAGCTAAATTACTATCCCAATCTAATAATCCAAAGCAAAATCCTGTTATTCCAATTAATATAATAAATAATGTATTTTTTTTATATATTTTTTCTAATTCTAAATTTCCCATCTTTTATTCCTTTGCTATTTTTATGTTTTTTCTAATTTTTAGTTTTTTTACATCTTATGTTCCCATATTCTAGGTTGAACTCTACTTTTAGTAAAAACTTATTATTTTTTAACTTTTTTCTTTTTATTTTATCTTTTGTCTTAATTTCAGATTTTTCATTTTTTCTTACAAATTCAAGTATTACAGGATTTATTTTAAATATAGCACCGTAATGCATTCAACGTGCCCTGTAAAAGGAAACATATCAACTGGTGTAACTTCGCCAATTTCATACCTTTCACTCAAAACTTTCAAATCCCTTGCTAATGTAGCAGGATTACAACTTACATAAACAACCTTCTTAGGACTAACCTTCAAAATAGTATCAAGCGCAACCTTATCACAACCTTTTCTTGGCGGATCAATAAAAATCACATCAGCGAAAACCTTGTTTTTTTCAATAAATTCAGGCAACATTTTCTCAACATCACCAACAAAAAACTCTGCATTTTCAATACCATTTTCTTTTGCATTTCTCTTTGCATCTTCAATTGCCTGTGGTATAGTTTCAATTCCATATAATTTCTTTATTTTCTTTGAAGCACATATTCCTATTGTTCCAATTCCGCAATATAAATCAAAAATTGTTTCATCTCCATTTAGCTTTGCTCCTTCAATTGCTGTTGCATACAATTTCTCAGTTTGAGTAGGATTAACTTGATAAAATGACATTGGAGAAATTTTAAATTTAAATCCAAATAATTCATCATAAATATATCCATCACCAAATAACACAATATTTTTATTTCCTAATATCACATTTGTGTCTTTAGAATTAACATTTTTAACGATTGTCCTAATCTCACCATATTTTCCAGAAATAAACTCAACCAAATCCATTTCTTTCTCAAGTTTTTCTTCATTTGTAACAATCGTAACCATAACCTCATTCGTCTTAACGCCAACTCTCAAAACTAAATGACGAACTTGTCCTCTTCTCTTATTTTCGTCATAAACAGGAATATTATTTTCAACAATAAAATTAAAAATATCATTCGCGATATCTTGTAAAAGTTCGTTTTGAATCATACATTTTTTAGTTTCAATAATTCTATGAGATCTTTGTACAAAAACGCCCATAACTGGCTTGCCATCACTATTTAATCCAACAGGATATTGCAATTTATTTCTATAAAAATATGGATTTTCCATTCCAATAACATCATTAACTTTAGTATCAATTCCTTGTTTTCTCAAAGTACTTTCAACAACATTTCTCTTTATCTCCAAAATTTTCTCGTACTTAATATGCCTCATCACACATCCACCACATTTTGAATATGTCTCACAATCAACTTCAGCTCGCGCCTCTGATTTCTCTATAATCTCTTCTACTTTTCCAAATCCATGTGATGAAAGCACTTTTAAAATCTTTACTTTAACTTTTTCACCTTTAATAGCATTAGGAATAAAAACCGTAAAACCATCAATTTTAGCAATTCCTTCACCTGCTACACCATTATCTATAATTTCAACTTCATAAATTTCATTCTTTTTAATCACGACACACTACTCCATCTCTTATTTTTACGTCATTATTTTATCAAATTTTTTACAAAATCACAATTCCTAATTTACCTAAGCTGCAAATTATACTGTTCTTCTTATTTATTAAGCTTGCTATGATATAGTGGGAACCGAACCTTCAGGCTGCACTCAAGTTTTCTCAACATTTACAATGTTAGTTATCACAATAGTTACAAACACTATCATCCCACAATATTTCTAAGCGTACTTGCATTTTTGCAAGTACGCCTCTTCTTTAGCTGTTTTAAAATCCACCAATTATATGAAGTGATAAAACGAAAGTAAACACAAAATCTATCTTCATTTTACTATTAACTAATTCAGTTATACTATGAGTTAATTATTCTATAAAATAATACAAATCAATCCTCCACTACCCTCATTTACAATTCTTTGTAATGTCTCCTGTATCTTCATTTGAGCTTCTTCAGGCATTCTAGCTAACTTATTTTGCAATCCCTCATTAACCAAATCATGCACACTCTTTCCAAAAATATTAGAATCCCATATTTTCTTTTTATCCTCTTCGAACTCTGAAAGCAAATAATTTACAAGTTCTTCAGATTGCTTCTCACTGCCTACTATAGGCGAAATCTCAGTCTCTGTGTTAATCCTTATCATATGTAAAGAAGGAGCTTTAGCTTTTAACTTAACACCAAATTTTGATCCCTGTCTTATAATTTCAGGCTCTTCCAAAATCAAATCATCAACAGTTGGGTTAACAATTCCATATCCTTTTTCTCTCACTTCATGCAACGCATATTCAAGCTTATCATATTCTTTTTTAATTCTTGAAAACTCTGTAATCTTTGCAAACAATTTTCCTTCATCTGCAATTTCTTCACCAGTAATTTCAGTAAGAACCTTATAAAACAATTCATCTTTAAGACTTATACTTAATTCAACATTTCCAGTTCCTAAATCTATTTTAGTAATTTCTGTTCTTGTAATTACCTGTGTAGACTGCAATCTAGAAACATCATCACTAATCTCTTTTAATTTTTTAGTATTTGCAAAACATTCTTTAATTTCACTAAACAACTCTGTTTTAATTTCATTTGTATCCTGCAATCCCTCTATCCATTTTGGAAATCTAATGTTTATTTGTTCTACTGGAAATTCAAATAATATCTTAGAAAAAATATCATTTATATTTTCTAAAGATAACTCCGTACAATTCAAAGGAACAACCGCTGTATTATATTTATTCTCCAAATCACAGGCAAGTCGTTTATTTTCCTCACTAAAAGGATCCTCTGCATTTAAAACAATAACAAAAGGTTTTTGCTTAGCACTCAATTCTCTTGCAACTCTCTCTTCTGGTTCAACATAATCTTCTCTTGGAATTCCTGTAATAGAACCATCAGTTGTCACTAAAATAGCAATACTTGAATGCTCTTCTATAACCTTTTTAGTACCAATCTCCGCTGCCCTTTCAAAAGGAATTTCTTCTGCAGACCATGGTGTTTTAACCATTCTTGGCATATCATCTTCCAAATAACCAATTGCATTATTAACTAAATAGCCAACACAATCGACCATTCTCGTTTTCAATTTTAAATTATCTGCAATTGTAATTTCAACAGCCTCATTAGGAATAAACTTCGGTTCTGTTGTCATAATCGTCTTACCAGCAGCGCTTTGTGGCAATTCATCGATTGCACGCTCTCTTTTATATTCATTATCAATGTTGGGCAAAACCAATAATTCCATAAATTTCTTAATAAACGTTGATTTTCCAGTTCTTACAGGACCAACAACTCCCACATAAATATCACCATCTGTTCTTTCAGCAATATCCTTATATATATCCAAATTTTCCATAACACCCTCCTAAATTCCATTGGACTACTACTTTTAATTAATGTATATTTAGATTTTTATAATTTATTCCAAAAACTTTTTAAACATTTTTATTCTCTCAAACTTCTTTAATTTAACAACAAATATTTTTCATTCGTCTCAAACTTCTTTAAAATCAATTGGTTAAATAACAAGTGTATTATTTCCATAAATTTGCTAATACTATAAATAATTACCTTTAATAATACACATAAAGGAGAACAAATATGTCAAAAAATAAATTTTTAAATGAATTATTTTCATTTGATCCATCAACGCACTATAACTATAACTTATCTGAAACTCAAATTTCTAATAACGAGCAAGAACATAAAATAACACAAAAAGTATCAAAATACTTACAGGAAAATTTAACTTATTTAACCGTAAAATATAATGCATTAATAAATAGCGATATAATAATTAGAAAATTCACACTAAATGGTAAAGGAAAACAATATAATGCAGCTCTAGTATATATAGATGGAATGGTAAACTCTGACATAGTAAATCATTATGTTTTAAATCCATTAATGCATAAAAACCAAACGAATACTGAAAAAACATCAGAAACACTAATCATAAATAAAAATACTGATTTAAACTTTCACACAACTCAAACCCCTGAACTTCAAAATATAATATACAATTCTCTAATAAGCCAAAATTCAATAAAAGCTGAAAGCAAATTCTCAAGTATAATACCTGCAATTAACAGCGGATTTACATGTGTTTTAGTAGATACATTAGACCAAGCATTTTGTGTTGAAGCTAAAGGCTATGAGACAAGAAGTATATCTAAACCAGAAAACGAAATTGTAGTCAGAGGTTCACAAGAAGCTTTCGTTGAAAATATCAGAACAAACACATCAATGATTCGTAGAATTATAAACAATGAAAATCTAGTAATTGAACAGCTTTCACTTGGCAAAGTAACAAAAACAACAGTTTCATTTTGCTACATGAAGAACATTGCAAACGAGGATTTAGTAAATGAAGTACGATTCAGACTTTCAAATATAGACATAGATTCAATTATAAATTCAGGTACCATAGAGCAATTAATTCAAGACAGCTCTAGTATTCTCTTTCCTCAAACATTTGCTACAGAACGATGTGATAGAGCATGTAATAACATTTTAGAAGGAAGAATTGTAATTCTCGTAAACGGAAACCCTTACGCCTTAATAGTTCCAGCAATATTAATAGACTTCATTACATCACCAGAAGACATCAACTTAAAACATCAATACGGGAATTTAATACGTGTCATCCGTTCCATAGCCTTCTTCGTAGCAATGTTTATGCCAGCATTATATGTAGCAGTAACAAATTTTCATCAAGAACTTCTCCCAACTGACTTAGTTTTTGCAATATCAGCAATGAGACGTTCTATTCCATTTCCGGTAATAGTCGAGCTTTTAATAATGGAAATCTCATTCGAATTAATAAGAGAAGCTAGCTTAAGAGTTCCAGCGCCAATAGGCTCAACCATAGGAATTATCGGTGGTTTAATCCTAGGTGAAGCAGCCGTATCAGCTAATTTAGTAACTCCCCTATTAATTATAATAGTTGCCGTCACAGGTATTTGCTCATATGCAATTCCTGATTTTTCATTAAACTTTACAATCAGAACATTTCGATTTATGTATATAATTTTAGGATATATTGCAGGTTTTTTAGGAATTAGTTTTGGAATGTTCATACAACTAATTCTATTATCAAATTTACAATCATTTGGTGTGTCATATTTCTCACCATATCTGCCACCAACAAACAAAAACACAGACTCATCATTCTTTATAAAACCTATTTGGAAAAAAGAAAACAGAAGCTCATTCTTAAATACAAAACGTCCTATTCAAGAAGATAAAGTAAGTATGAAATGGAAATACTAAGGAGGAAATTTTATGAATCTAAAAATAGGAAAGCTTGAAGCCATATTTCTAGTTTTAATAGTAATGATAAATAAAATACTTTTAAACATTCCTAAAGAAATAATAAAACAATCAAAAACAGGAAGCCCAATGAATATCATATTTACAACATCTATAATATTAATAATAACACTTATAATTTGCAAACTATTTCAAAAATTTCCTAACGAAGATATAATTGACATATCACAATATGTTGGCAAAAAACCTCTTCAAATAATTTTAGGAACACTTTTATTAATATTATTCACAATAATAATAACATCCGTAATTTATGAATTTACAACACTCTTACAAATTATCTACTTTCCAAACACACCTCTCCCTCTTATACTATTAATTTTCCTGGGATGTATGGGAGTCGCAAATAAAACAGGCTTCAAATCAATTATAAAAGCAAACAGCGTAATAATTCCAATAATATTGCTAAGTCTAATTGTTATCTTTGCAGGGATACTAAAGAACTTAAATTTTAACAGATTATACCCTATACTAGGTCAAAACGTAAAAACAACATTTTTAGAAGGAAGTCAAAATATATTTGCATATGGAGGTCTTCTATATTTATTTTTTATAGTACCATTTTTAAAAAATAAAAAAGACTTTAAAAAAGTAGCATTAATTTCAATGTTAGTTTCAGGCCTTTTCCTACTTTTTACCGTAATAATCCTACTCTCAACATTTCCTTTTATTATAAATAGTGAAGAAATAATATCTATGTATTTATTAACTCGTTGTATCGAACTTGGAAAATTTCTGCAAAGAACAGACGCAATTTTCATATTCCTTTGGATAATTTCAGCATTCTCATATTTAAGCATTTCTTTAATGTTCATGAGTAACATATTTGGGAAGCTAACAGAATGTAAAGAATCTAGAAATTTCTCATACTCATTCTTAGGAATATTCTTTGCAATAATTACCCTACTTCAAAATCAAACATTTTTTAAACTACTCTCTACAACTGTTTACAAATACTCACTATTAAGCATTTTACTATTATGTTTTATTATTTTAATCATTGGAAATATAAAAAGAAAGGAACTCTAGCATATGAAGAAAAAAATACTCGTATTTGCACTTATTTTAGTTGTTTGCATAACATTTTCAAGTTCATATGATGTAAGAGGAACAGAAGAATTATCATATGTAATTGCAATTGGAATTGACAAATCAGATTCTGAAAATGAACCACTATCCCTAACCGTACAAATTGCCAAATCCGATTCATCAGAATCTGGTGGTACTAAAATAAAAACTGATATAAAAACAGTAAAATGTAATTCTTTTAATATCGGAATAGCCATGCTAAATCTTGAAAATGTAAATCAAATAAACCTATCTCATTGCACAGCATTAGTAATATCCGAAGAAGTTGCAAGAGAAGGATTAGGAAACATTATAAACACAACTTCGAACAATATAGAAATCAGACCAACCTGCAACATTTTAGTCTGCCAAGACAAAGCCAAAAGCTTTTTAGAAACAGCTTCAAAAGTTGAAGATATCTCTTCAAAATTTTACACATCATTTATAGAATCAATAAAAATAACATCATACACCACACCATGTACTTTATCACATTTTTACTCATCAACGCATTATGATATCTCTTCTCCTTTGGCATTATATTGTTTTGAAAAAGATGATAACATCGAAACACTTGGCTTAGCTATTTTTGACAAATATAAAATGATTGGTAGAACTTCTGGAGTAGAAACAGTTTGTTATAATCTACTAACAAATAATTTTGAAGAATCAACTATTGAAGTATATAACTATCAACGCCCTGATATTCCATTAAGTATTAATTTAAGTTCGCCTCAAAAAACAAAAATCAAAGTAACACTTGATAATGGTAAACCCAAAATTACTTGCAACATAAGCGTAAATTCAAAAATTTTATCAGCTAATGAAAACTATGATTTTTCAACAGAAGAAGCTAGGCAAAAAATTGAAGCAGAAATTAATAAATTCTTAGAAGACTCTTGTACAGCCTTTCTATGCAAAACAGCTCAAGAATACGGAGTCGACGTTATTGGATTTGAAGGTTATTTCAATAAAAACTTCTTAACACAAAATCAGATAGATAAATACAATTGGAAAGAACTCTACAAAAACGCAACATTTGAAATAACATCAACTAACCATTTATTATCTGGTTTCTTATTTTCTAAAACTTAATAGATAGGAGAATTTTTAAATGAATTTTGTAATAATTCTATTCGCACTTTACGCATTTCTTGAATCATCATCATATGCTATATATGAGTACCCAAAAAATAAAATCCGGAGCTGTAAGTATTATTATACTTGCAAGCTTCGGACTTGTACTCCCTATATTCAGTATATTATTATAAATCGAATGCTTCTGGTAATAATTGATCAAGAGTATAACAATCAGTTTTACCTTCATAATATGTATATATTTTAAAATCCTTGTCAACAAATTGAGACATAAATTGTCTGCAGTAACCACAAGGTAAACACTTATCTAAATGTTGTGCTCTTGTACTACCTCCAACAACAATTATGTAATCAAAATCTAAATCACCTTCTGATATAGCCTTAGAAAAAGCTACACGTTCAGCACAAATAGATTGGATTCCTTGATTATTAATATTACATCCTGTGTATTCCTTGCCACTTTTCATCTTTAGAAGTGCTCCTACCTTGAAACTCTTGCAATATGCTCTTTCACGAGCTTCTAAGGCTTTTTTTATTTCTTCTTCCATAAATATTTAAACACCCTTTCAATAATATTTCACATTATTTACAATAGTAATATAATTTAAATGTTTATCTTAAAGCAACTTCAAATTGGGGAAAAAAGAGCAAGCCCTCTGACTTGCCCGATTTTTTATTGTAATCCATATTTTTTCTTAAATCTATCAGCTCTACCACCAGTAGTTTCTCTCTTTAAGTTTCCAGTCCAGTATGGATGACATTTTGAACATATATCAACTTTCATATCTTTTTTTGTTGAATTTGTTTCCATTACGTTTCCACAAGCACATGTAATTGTTGTAGCTTCATAATTTGGATGTATTCCTTCTCTCATGTAATTCACCTCTTCCTTACTTTTCTTAACAATATCTTTTATATATTAGCACAACTCTATTTTTTTTTCAATAGTTTTACTTATTTTTTGTTGTGTTTTTACCTTTTTGATTGTTAGTATCATCACCCTTTACTTGAGTAACAACATTTTCAACTTTATTTGAAACAGTACCTTTTACATTATCGCTAAAAGAAACCCTTTTAACTAATTTTGATGTTATGTTGAATAAACAAGCAACGATTAATATAAAAAGACCTATTTTTCTCCACCATTTAGCTAACATATTAGTACTCCTTTCATTAAAGTTACACTATACATTATAATTGGAAAAACTCCATTTGTCAATTATAATTGCTCATTTTCTAAATAAATAAAACCATTTTTTCAAAATTCTCTTTCCCATTGTGAAAATATTTAGTTTTGCCACATCATTTTCCGCAACTAAATCAACACTAGCTACTGCCTCACCATCTACTCTAAACTCAACCTTTCCCAGCACTTGACCTGCCTCAATAGGCGCAGAAACATTATCATTTATTATAATCTCCTGTTCAACATTTCCTTCACTTTTTTTATTCATAATTTTTCCAGACGTATCAGCATATTTTACAGAAGCCTCTGAAACAACGCCTTTATTAATTGGTACATTCATTACTTCAACATCTTTTTCAGCAAACTTTTTATATTTAAAAGTACTAAATCCATAGTCAAGCAATTTTCTTGCACAACTAAACCTCTCCTTAGTAGAAGGCGCTCTCATAATAACAGCAATCAAAGACAAATCATCCCTTGTAGCACTTGCAGATAAATTAAATAAAGCCAATGATGTTGAACCTGTTTTTAATCCTGTTGCTCCTTGATAATTTCTAATCAACTTATTCGTATTAACCAACTCAGATTTTCCATCTCTAAGCGAATCCATCCATATTGTTGTGTATTTCGTAATACTAGGATGATTTCTCAAAAGTTCTCTAGACATTAATGCAATATCATAACTTGAAGTTTCATGTCCTTCTTCATCAATTCCATGGCAATTCTTAAATGTAGTATCATTCATTCCAAGCTCTTTAGCTCTTTCATTCATTCGATTTACAAACATTTCTTCACTACCAGCAATATGTTCAGCCATAGCAACAGTACAATCATTAGCAGAAACAACACAAATCGCCTTTAACATCTCATCTACAGTCAACTCTTCTCTTGTATCAAGCCAAATTTGAGAGCCACCCATTGAAGAAGCTTTTTCACTACATGAAATCATATCAGAATATGACAATCTTCCTGAATCAATTTCTTCCATTATTAATAAAATCGTCATAACTTTAGTAACACTAGCTGGGCGCAATTTCTCATGAGCATTATGTTCATACAAAACTTCACCAGTATCCTGCGAAATCAATATAGCAGATTCACAAGATAAATCTAAGAAATTTTCTCCAACCTCTCCGGAAGTCTCCACAATTGAGTCTTCCGCCCATATTGGAATTGTTAAATAAGTCGCATGACATACCTCTGTTATACATAAAAAGCATATACATAAAAAAGCGCAATATATTTTTCTTTTCATATATCTATCTCCTCTATCTTTTTTTTAATGTATATGCGACAAAAAAATTAACTAGAACACATGCATGGTTATTTTTATATTATCGGATTTTCTTCTATTTTCCTAAAATGATGTTCTCAAAAAAATTCATATACCATAAAAAAAGATACCGGTATTACCCGGTATCTTTTTGCCCCGTTATATTAACTAGTTACATTTAAAAAGTTAACTCTCTAAGTATCTTCTTGCAATATCTCTTAAAGGAACACACGGCATGCTCTTTTTGCAAGATATAACATTTGTGTCTCCAAGAACATACCTGCTCGGATAATTCAAGCCCAAATCCTCTTCCAGCCTCGAACGCTTTTCAGAATCGTCACACATACGATACATATAAATGACACATTCCTCGTCAAAAGCTTTTATCCTATCAGGAATCTCGTTTCCAGTTAAAACTACCTTCTTTTTCTTATTCTCGTTCCAAAAGCAAACCTTAACGTCATCAGCACCTACCATCTTCACATTTTTGTAAAGTGATTCAAGTGCCATCCACAAGTTTTCAATGCTACGCAAATCGTCCACATCAAACTTTTTAAGCTCAATAAGCTCAAACGGCTTCTGGAGAAATAACGGCTCAGCTTTGATTGTTCCTGCAGGCTCTCCAAGATACTTGTTAGCAATCTCTCGTAAAGTCCGGCACTCTTTCAAATAATCATCTCCAAGAATATTGGAAATTGAAGTGCTTAATCCAAGCATATCCTGAATATGCAACATATGTGTGCTATCTGTTCTAATGCCATACATAAACATAACAATAAGTCCACAAAAAGCTCTTAACTTCTCTGAAAGATCTCTTCCAAAAAGTTTATATGGCTGTGAACCATTATTATAGTACCAAGCAGTTACATTATCAAGTCCAACGGTTACAATACCTTTAAATAAATTTTCTGTCTGTGACCAAAGGCTTAACAGATCTACACTTTTGCTACTATGTTCAACAAAGTTAAAGAGCTGTTGAATATAAACACTTTCATAAGCCTCCTTATCTAATTCAATACCTGCATATTTCTCCATAGCATCTACTAAAGGTTTATCTGATAAGCACAATGATGCACCAATTCTTGCTCCTAACACAGCTTCAAAAGAAACATCACCGTAATGTTTTTGTAACCTTGCTTTGCTTACAGCGGAATCACTCATTTGAAACAAATTCATAACTCCAAAAGCGGACAAAGCTCTAACATCTTCCGAAATGCTTTTTCCAGCACGGATGTAAGGACACATAGATTCATCGAAGTGAACTGTTTTTACATTCTCATAGCCATATAACTTTACAGCTTTGTACAGCTCTTCAGCTTCTCTTCTAGCATCTAAAATGTTTATACTCCGGCAGTGTACATCTACAACTTTGTTTAACTCATGAACATTTACTAACGCCATATTTTCCATATAGTTCTCTCCTTTCATGATGCAAACGGGGCGTTTTTATTGCTAATGCAAAAACAATTATATCATCTTATGTAAACTTTTTCAATATTTATTTATAAAACTCCTTTTTCATAAGCGATAAATCTACATCTTCTGAAATTTCATCTCCCGCACCATGCTCAGTAAATTGCCATCCAATTGTACGTTTCTGAAGTTTTGTATTTGAAGCTCCATCTTGCTTTGTATCAAAATACCAATAGTCAGGAACTTTCCCCTCCTCTGGATAATAAGCAATCCAGAATTTTGTTTTTAAATCACTTAAATATAAATTAGCTGTTTGAGCATTTGTATATAAAATGTTATTAATGTTCTTTTCATTAAGCTTATCAATTAAACCTTGTACTATTTCTGCTCTAGCATCCCATATATTATCAGCTCTGCCTTTACCGTCATGTTTCTCAACATCAAGTGCAACTGGAAGCAAACAATACTTTCCTGCATTATCTTTTAGGAAATTAGATATAAACTCTACTTCTTCATCAACTTCTTTATCATTCAAAGCTTCATCTAAAAAGTAAAATCCATAAGGAATTTTCAAATATTCACATGCTTCTATATAATCTTTATAATTTTTATCATAATAAAAATTACCCTTTTGCCCATAACCTCTTCCGCCAGCTCTTATATACACATAACTAATCTTATTTTCTAATAAAAACACTTCAAAATCTTCCATGTTTTCAAAATTTTTATCAATATTAAATTGTGAAACATCAGAAACCAAAACTTTTTGTGAATTTATTTCTTTATAATAATGCACGCTATCTGCACGCACATATCCGTTTCTCTTTCCATCTATTTTAACTTTATACCAATCTATATTATCCTTCTCAAATTCATCTAAAATATAAACATTCTCACCTTTATGCAATAATTTTATCTGACGAACATTATTTGTCTCAGCCTTAGCATAAAAAGGAACATCCTCAGCTAAAACCACACCATGAATTGAAGCATCAATTTCTTCTTGATTTTTCTTTTTTCTATAGTTCTCTATTCCAACAAAGCTTGCTACAAATATTACAATCAAAATTAAAATAATCATCAATAATAATTTCTTTTTCTTCATTTTATACTCCCTATCTTTTTACAAAAGTATTTTAACATTTAGTCTCTCCAATTGTCTACAAAAATACTACTAAAACATATTTTTTTCTCAAAACACTTGTATTTTCAAAAAAACTATGTTATATTAACTATTAGTCAGTTAAAAAAATAAATGGAGGTGCATAAAGTCATGGCAAAATGTGCAATTTGTGATAAAAATATAAATTTCGGAAATCAATTAAGTATAACACGTTCACATATTAGTAAAAGATCAACAAGAACATTTAGACCAAATTTAAGAAGAGTAAAAGCTATAGTTGACGGACAACCAAAAAGAATAACAGTATGCGCAAAATGCTTACGTTCTGGAAAAGTTACAAGAGCTTAATTATATTTCGTAAAAAAAAAAAGGCAACACATAAACATGTGTTGTATTTTTTTGTTTAAAAATAGGAAAGTCCATATGTACTAAAAGTCAGCCTTATTAAAATTTTATTTAACAATTGGATTTCGTTTCACATGACTTTCCTATTAATTTATGTTTCACCCATTCTCTAAGTACTTTTTATTCCAAAAATTAATTTTAAAAAACCTCTTAAAAATTTAGGAGACTTTTTCACAACTACTTTCATCATTCATCCACCTTTCTAACTAGGAGTACATTTATAATTCCACTTAGCATGATAGCCACATAATCCCAATTGCAATAACAACAATTCCAACTATAATAAGCCACCATGTCACAGGCAATAATAACACCATTATTGTTCCAAGTCCAAAACCTATCAAACATACTGCAATTGTTTTTTTCAATCCTCTAAACATGCTTTTCTCCCCCTATCTCTTTATATATTATATT